>Ga0193716_1000070_pt1 | contig 60167 bp, 54 predicted proteins | sample U2c1metaG_FD_145901 | JGI IMG/M metagenome (GOLD analysis project Ga0193716, IMG submission 145901) | Soil microbial communities from a riparian zone of the East river system, Colorado, United States - U2c1 | ecosystem: Environmental > Terrestrial > Soil > Riparian zone | place: USA: East River...
TTGCCCTCGTACTCGACTATACCGCGCCAATAAAAAAAGACGGACCGTAAAATCCGATCCGTCTTTTTTTACATAAAATCGCGATAGACAGTCTAAATCAAAGCCGATGGCCGGCGCGCCCAGCCCCGGCCTTTACCTTTTGCAATTCCTTCCACATCCTTCACATAAGCGCCGGCTTGCGTCAGCACATGATGCAAGTCGTTGCCCAGGCTGATAAACGTGAATCCTTTGTCCAGAAATTCGCCCACCCGCGAAGTGCCAAACAAGAACAATCCGAGAATCACTTTGTTCTTGCCGGCTTCGGCAATCAGCTTGTCGGTAGCAGCCTGCAATTCCGGCGAAGTGTACATGTGGGGAAACTCGTACTTCACATAAAGCCCCATCGACATGCACAAATCGTTCTGCCCGAGGAATAACAAATCAACACCAGGAACGGCCGCAATTTCCGCCATGTTCTTGATGCAGTCCGCCGTCTCCACCTGCAGCGCCACAATGGCGTTCTTGTTCGAATTGCCCGCGTACCCGAGCAATCCCGCTTTGTTCATGCTGCGTTGGGGGAAATAGACCGAGCGCGTTCCTTCCATCGGATATTTCGTACAGCTGATCGCCTGCCGGGCCTCTTCGGCCGTGTTGATGTAGGGCACGAGCACGCCGTCGGCTCCAAGGTCCAGCGCCTGCTGGATCCCCGCGCGATCGTTGTAGCCTGCAACGCGCACCATGGATTTCGCCCCGCCCGCCGCAATCGCGCACAGCATCGCGGAAAGCTTCTCGTAGCCCATCGGCCCGTGCTGCGTATCCACGAGCAGCCAGTCGTATCCGCTATGCGCCAACTGCTCTGCAACTGTAGGGCTGTGCGAGTTGAGGAACAGTCCCAACTTCAACTTTCCCTCGCGCATCTCTTGCTTGAATTCCGCGCCGCTCAGTACGGCATCCGCCATAAAACTCTCCTCGAAAAGTATCAACTCACCTTTGCGGCTCTAATCTACCCGACTCTGGCTCCTAACGCCAACTTTGGCCCGTGCGCGCCCCAATCGCTCGAGGCTCGGCGGCGCGTCTGGGCCGTGCCCCGGGACGACCCTTCGCCCGGGTGAGCTGCAGCGGGCGCCCTTTTTCCTCCATTTCGAGCTCCTTTTACACCACTCATCTACCTCATTCTCCTGTACTTATGTACAGGTTACCGTTTCCTCCAGACCGTCCTACAGGGCACAACTTATACCCCCGGACCCGGGTTCTAATTAGAGTGGACGGTGTCCCCAGGAATACGGAACGATCGACTTTTGCGATGAGGGTTACCTACCAACTCGGCGCTGTATTACGGGCTGCGATCCGGCTGGCTCTGCTGTCGGGCCTGGCCGCCACCGCGTTGTGGCTGGCAAAACCAGTTCGCGCCGACGTCACCGTCTTGCTCGAAGAACCTTACAGCTACGACGGAGCTCTGGCGGGTACGGGGCATACCGCCGTCTATCTCTCGCGCGTCTGCGCGGCCTCCCCAACCGAGCTGCGCCGCTGCCTCCCGGGCGAAAACGGCGTCGTCCTGAGCCGCTACCACGATGTTGGTGGTCGCGACTGGATCGCCATTGCTCTCATTCCCTACCTGTACGCTGTTGATCGCCCGGAAGACATCCCTTTGCTGGTTGACGCGAAAACCGTGGCGCGCCTTCGCAATCAATATCGCCTGAATCATTTACAGGACATCGCGCCGGACGATCCGACGCGCGAAATTCCTGGCGGTAACTGGACGCAACTTGTCGGTTCGGCCTACGATCGCACTCTGTATGCCTTTGAAATTGAAACGACCGAACAAAGAGACGACGAATTCATCGCCTCCTACAACGACCGGGAAAATCTACCGGCCTATAAACTCGTTAATCGCAATTGTGCCGATTTTGTTCGCCAAGCCGTAAATTTCTACTATCCAAAATCCGCCAAGCGCGGAGTCATCGCCGACCTCGGCGTCTCCACACCCAAACACATTGCAAAAACGTTTTACCACTACACCTCGCACCATCCGCAGTATGTTTCAAGCGCATACATCATTCCCCAGGTTCCGGGTAGCATTCGCCGCAGCAAACCAATTCACGGCCTGGTCGATTCCATCTTCAAAGCAAAAAAATACGCGATTCCGCTCACGGTATTTCATCCCGAACTGGCGGCCGGCGTCGGGCTCATTTATCTCACTAACGGACGTTTCAATCCTCCCAGGAACGCCCGGATCTATTCTCCCGACGGGACCTTTGGCGTGCGCCTGACCGAGGACGAACGTCGTTCGTATCAAAAGGGTCTGGAAGAAATTGCCCGCACCTCTGCCGACAGCAACCTGCATCGCGTAAAGACATCCTGGCGGCAATTTCAAGAACACGCGCAGCTGGATCTCACTGCTGCTGGGAATCCCATGCTGCGTTCGGGCACCAATGACGATGCCATGGCTGTCGGACTCACGCGCAGCAATATCTTGTCTTCTTCCTCGCATATGGATCTTGCACGGGAACTGCTCATCACGCGACTTCGCCAGGAACTGGCCAAAGGCGGTCCGCCCAAAATTTCCGACACTCAGCTTCAGCGCGATTGGGAACTTCTGCAGCAATTGACGGCGCTATCGGCTCCGCAAACCGCCGCCACATTCGCTACCGCGCAGCCGGCCCGTTCGCTGCACGCTGATCGATAGAAAACGAAGTGTTCCGCTGCGCGGGCGAGCTCGCGCAAGGGCCGCCTTGCAAATCCTGCTTCCGTCTCCCCGTAAACAACTCATATAACTAGGCTTAGCTTGGGCTCACAACTTCCTGACGACTCCCGCGCTCGTCCCTAGCGACGGAACAATTTCGTTTTTCCACCGGAAACAGGAAGCGCAGCGACGTTTTCAAGAAGGGCTCTGGACGAAGCGGTGGCGAGGACGATCAGGTTTACTGCGGCGTTGCCCGGGCTTCAGCTACTTCCATCGACCAAGTCGCCGACTTGTGAAAGTCCCAGCATGCTACGATTTGCCGCCCGATCCGTGCCGGTACCGGCAAAATCGTCGAAGGTCTTCTCGCTGACCCGAATAATGTGTTCCTTGATATATTGGGCCCCTTCGCGCGCTCCATCTTCTGGATTCTTCAAACAACACTCCCACTCCAGCACCGCCCAGCCCGCAAAATCATATTGCGCCAGCTTGGAAAAAATTCCCGGAAAATCGACCTGGCCATCTCCTACAGAGCGGAATCGTCCCGCGCGATTCAACCACGGCTGATACCCGCCATACACCCCACACCGGCCCGTCGGACTGAATTCGGCATCCTTCACGTGAAACATGCGAATTCGTTCATGGTAGATGTCGATATAATCCAGATAATTCAGCTGCTGCAATACAAAATGGCTGGGATCATAAAGAATGTTGCATCGCTTGTGGCCGCCGACGTAATCAAGAAACACTTCAAAGGACACGCCGTCATGCAAATCCTCTCCGGGATGAATCTCGTAGCAGAGATCGACTCCGGCCTCAGCAAACGCATCCAGAATTGGATTCCATCGCCGGGCCAGTTCCTCAAAGGCGGCTTCGACTAATCCGGCAGGCCGTTGCGGCCACGGATAGAAATAGGGCCACGCTAGCGCTCCAGAGAATGTTGCGTGTTCGGTTAACCCCAGCCGCTGTGAAGCCCGCGCCGCCAGCTTCATTTGCGCAACGGCCCAGGCGGTGCGCGCCGCCGGATTTCCCCGCACCTCTGCCGCCGCGAAACCGTCAAACACCACGTCGTAGGCGGGATGCACCGCGACCAGCTGCCCCTGCAAGTGAGAAGACAATTCGCTAATCACCAAACCGCGCTCGCGCAGTGTCCCGGTCACTTCATCACAATACGTCTGACTTTCCGCGGCCTTTTCCAAATCAAAAAGCCGGCGATCCCAGCTGGGAATCTGCAGTCCGGTAAATCCCAGCCCCGCCGCCCAGGTTGCAATCGCTGCCAGAGTGTTAAATGGCGCTTCGTCCCCTGCAAACTGCGCCAAATGGATCGACGGTCCCTTGATTGTCTTCATTGAAGTGTCCTTTCCGCCAGCTGGCAAACAGAGTTTACACGCTGCACGGCAGCGACATCCGGCAGATTTAAGCGGCCGAGGCCACGCGGTAATCGAATCGGTCTCCAGGAACACGGGCAAGCTTTTGCCGAGACCGTTCCCGCGATTTCCGCAGAACGACCGCCCATTCAACTATTATTACTACAGTTATAAATATTTATCCGATACTTCATGACTGCTGCCGTCCCCCGTGTTTTCTTCCGGCACCGGCAAACCACAGTCTGACCATGGCCGTTCCCGTATCGGGCGGTGCGAGAAGCGATCCCTGGCGCCGCACAAAAATCCCTCTCTTGGTTTTCAATCAGTTCCAACGTCGTCGGCCCTGCCAAGGGAAGTCCCGTCCTGCTCGCGAGTCGCCAACGAACCACGGGCTGGAAGCACTTGAGCGATCACCAGCAGCGCCCCATCTGCTATTCTGAACCCTGTGAGCGGCCGCCGCCGTACCGGCTCCCTCGTTCAACCCAACGCCCAAGGAGCTCCATGCAGTCGCTTCGGCTGAACCCCATCCTCAATACTGACTCCTACAAGCTCACCCACTGGTGGCAATATCCGCCAGACACGCGCCACATCTATTCCTACGTGGAGTCGCGCGGGGGCATGTTCGACGAAACCATGCTCGCCCTGCTGCAATACATCATCAAATCCAATTTCGCCGGCCAGGTCTTCACGATCGAGGATGTCGAAGAAGCCCGCCGCCTGGCCCATGCCCACTTCCAGGGACACCCGAAATCGTTCAACTACGAGGGATTCAAATCCCTCTTCGCCAAACACGGCGGGCGCCTCCCCCTGCGCATTCGCGCGATCAAAGAAGGCACTGTCGTTAAAAGCCATAACGCGCTCATCACGATAGAAAATACCGATCCGGAATTTTACTGGCTCACGAACTGGGCGGAAACCTTGCTTCTGCAAGTTTGGTACCCGATCACTGTCGCCACACTTTCCCGTGCGATTAAACAGGTGATTGGCAAAGCGCTCGTGCGCACGGGCGATCCTTCTCTGCTTCCCTTCAAGTTGCACGACTTCGGATTTCGGGGAGTTTCATCGAAAGAATCCGCGGCGATCGGGGGCGCCGCGCATCTTTTCAATTTTCTTGGCACGGACACGCTCGCCGCGATTCAGCTGCTCAATCAGTTCTACTCCGCGGATCATACAGCGCAGAATCCACTCGACTGCGCCGCATACAGCATTCCTGCCTCGGAGCACTCCACCATCACGTCGTGGGGCGAAGAGGGTGAAGTCGACGCCTACGCCAACATGCTTGCCAACTGCCCGGAAGGCCTGGTCGCCTGTGTCAGCGATTCCTATGACATTTACAACGCCGTCCGCAATCTGTGGGGCGGCGTGCTGCGTGAAAAAGTAATGCAGCGTAACGGTACGCTTATCATTCGCCCTGACTCCGGCGACGCTGTCGCCGTCCTTGAAGAACTTTTCAAAATCGTCAGCGAAGTTTTCGGTTACGAAGTAAACAAAAAAGGCTGGAAGACTACGGTTCCCAACGTACGTTTCATCCAAGGCGACGGCGTGAACTTCTATACCATTCAGAACATTACTGCCCAGCTCACGCGCAAGGGCTGGTCACAGGACATCTGGAGTTACGGCATGGGCGGCGCGCTCCTGCAACAGGTCAACCGCGACACGCTGAAATTCGCTCTAAAATGCTCGGCCATCGATCGCAACGGCACCTGGCACAACGTCTACAAAAATCCCAAGACCGACCCCAGCAAAGCCAGCAAAGGGGGCCGCTTTAACCTCGTCCAGAACGGGCGAAGCTTCGCGACAGTAGAAATTGAAGACGGCGTCGCCATCCCCGAAGCTCCGGCGGCCGGCTCCAACGCACTGGAAACAATCCTCGAAGACGGCACCCTGCTTCGCGATCAAACTTTGGAAGAAGCCCGCAGAATCGCTCGAAACTTTGACAATTTCGCCGATCCAACATGAAAACCAAGAGCAAACTCGCTTCGCTGTTCGTGCTTTGCGCCGTAGCGGCACGCGCGCAATCGGCGCCCACCCCAGCTGCGCAGACCAGTCCCGAACGTGTGCAAATCGACGGCAAGGTTCTCGCGGGCAAACTCACCCGTCGAGTACATCCGGTCTATCCGCCCCTTGCCAGGATGACTCGGCAATCCGGCACCGTGCAGGTCCATCTGGTGATCGGTACCGACGGTGTCCCCAAGGATTTCGAAGTCGTCACGGGCCCGGCGCTTCTGCAGGCTGCCGCTGTGGATGCCGTGCGGCAGTGGCGTTATGAGCCGGTTCTGCTGAACGGAGGTCCGGTTGAGGCCGAGACCACCGTTGCAGTTGTATTCGCACTGGCGAACGACGGACCCGGAACCCGGCCTTCTCCGGCGCCGCTTCCCGGTGAGGCGCCGGCCGTCCCCATTGATCCGCAGTTGCGTGCCGATATTGTGCGTCTCCTGGAAACTGCCGACATGAAGTCACAAATCGAGAATGCGGCTGGAAAACTCAACGATTCGATGCGCGCCGCGCTGCTCGAATCATTGCCATCCAATCTTGATGAGACCCCGATCGCCGACGATTATTCAAAACAAATCTCGAATTCGCTGCAAACCAGCGAATTCTACGAAGCGATTATTTCCGACTATGCCAGGCGTTATTCCGACCAGGACATCAGGAGATTGACCCGTGAATACGAAACCGATGGCCAGGAAAAAGTAAATGCAGAAAATTTGGAACAAATTGCCCGGCAATTTGCGCTGGACAATATCCCGGACATTCTGAATCAAATGTGCAAAGCGTTCCCGGACCTCGCGGGCACGCCGAACATCTGCCCGGACAAATGAATCAAAGTTAGTTTATTTTCTTATTTCAGCGACGCGGCAATCTGCAACTTGTATTCGCGCGCTTTGGCGACGGCTTCGTCTTCTTTCACCGTCAATAGTTTGTGGTCGCGCATCACCAAACGGCCGCCAATCATGACGGTTTCAATGTCACTGCCCTTGAGCGCATAGGCCAGCTGCGCGTATACGTCGTACATGGGAACGGCGTGGGGCGCGTCGAGGCCAATCAGAATCAAGTCGGCTTTTTTGCCGGCTTCGAGCGAGCCGATTTCTTTTTCCATATGCAGCGCTCTTGCGCCGTCGATGGTAGCCATTTCCACGACAGCCCTGGCATTGAGCGCGAGCGGGTTGTTGCGCGTGATTTTTGCGAGTTTTGCGGCCAGGTCCATTTCTTCCATGAGATCGAGGTCGTTGTTGCTTCCGGCGGGTCCGTCGGTGCCCAGGCCGACGGCAATTCCTGCGGCGCGCATGTCGGGAACGGGAGACACTCCGCTGGCGAGCATCATGTTGCTGGAAGGGTTGTGTACGCAGCCAACGTTTTTCCCGGCGAGAATCTTCTGGTCGACTTCATCCACAAAAATACAGTGCGCGGCGACTACGTCGGGACCGAGGATCCCGATTTTGTCGAGATATTGCACAGGGGTTGTGCCGTTCTGCGCGCGGCTGTCGTCGAGTTCTTTTTTCATTTCAGCGACGTGAATCAGGATGGGCGCGTTGTATTTTCGGGCGAGTGCTGCGGCATCCTGCAAGGTTTTCCTCGAGCAGGTGTAGATGGAGTGTGGCGCGGGCGCGGCGTGAATCAGGGGATCGCCCTGCCACTTTTTCAGAAACTTTTCGGTGTAGGCGACCATTTCGGCTTCGGTTTTGTTGTCAGGAGCGGGAAAGTCGATGAAGGTCTCGCCGAGCACACCGCGCATGCCTGCAGCTTTGGTCTCTTCGGCTACCGCGTCCTCAAAGTAATACATGTCCGCGAAAGTGGTTACGCCGCCGCGAATCTGTTCAGCCATGGCCAGTCGCGTTCCCCAGCGAACAAATTCTTCGGTTACGTTTCTGGCCTCCGCCGGAAAAATATATTTTCGCAGCCAGTCATCGAGCGTTACATCGTCATGCAATCCGCGAAATAGCGTCATCGGTACATGGGTATGGCCGTTAATGAAGCCGGGCAGGACGAGTTTATTTCTTGCATCGATGGTTTGCGCAGCACTGTATTTGCTTTCAATTTCAATTCGCGGGGCAGCGGCGACAATCAGGTCGCCTTTGACGGCTACGGCCCCGTCATCAATAGTGGTGCGGGAGCCGTCCATGGTTAGTACCGTGCCGCCCGTAATGATTACATCTACTTTTTCCTTTTTTGCGTTTTGCGCGTTTGCGGGAATAGCGAGAAAGAGAAAAACGATCGAACTGACAGCGAGAAATTTGCATCGCAAGAGTTATCCCTCATTTCTTGGGTGATAGTAGCAGGTCTGGGAAATTGGCGGCAGGGGTTTGCTCGTTTCCTAAAGGCTCGAGACGTCAAAAGGCCTGGGGAGCAGATCGCGCATCTGGAGAGTTTCCGACTTGTCTTTGAGATTTGACAGGGTTACGGGGATGTCCCCGCAGAATTCCCAGATGATTTGGCGACAAGCCCCGCACGGCGGAGTCAGCGTATCGGCGTCGGTGACGATGGCAATGGCGTCGAAGCCGCGTTCGCCCTCGCTCAAGGCTTTGAAGATGGCAACGCGTTCAGCGCACAGGGTCAGTCCGTAAGTGGAGTTCTCTACGTTGCAGCCGCCGAAGATCCGGCCGGAGCTGGCGCGCACGGCCGCCCCCACGCGGAAATTGCTAAATGGGGCGTGGGCGTTTTCGCGGACTTGTTTGGCGGCTTCGATCAAGGAATCTTTTTCGCTCACTTGATGTGCTCCAGGACAGTTTTTACGTCGGCTTCGACGAGGCTCGACGCGATACGATGGATTACCCCGCGCAGAAGAGTGATGAATTGCGATTTCACGCACTCGGCGGTCTCGAGAACTTCTTTGTGATCAAGCGGCTGATCCAGAATTCCGGCAGCGGCGTTGGTGACGCAGGAAATTCCGAGGACGCGGATACCGCAGTGGCGCGCCGCGATAACTTCAGGAACCGTGGACATGCCGACAAGGTCGGCGCCGATCGAACGTAAATAGCGGATTTCCGCGGGAGTTTCATAGCTGGGGCCCGGGAGTGCCGCGTAGACGCCCTCAAATAGTCCGATGCCGGAACGATTGCCTTCGCCGACCGTCATTTCGCGAAAGCGACGGTCATAGGCAGTGCTCATATCAGGAAAACGCGGGCCGAAACGTTCGTCGTTGGGACCGGAGAGGGGATTCACATTTTGCAAATTGATGTGGTCCTTGATCACGACCAGGCGGCCCTGGCTGAACTCGCGTTTGATGCCGCCGGCGGCATTTGTGAGGATGACCGCTTTCACGCCCATACGGGCAAACACGCGGATGGGGAACGCGACTTCTTTGACGGAGTATCCTTCATAGAGATGCACGCGGCCTTGCATGGCAACGACCGAGGTGCCGCCGACTCCGCCGATGACCAGTTGTCCGGCGTGGCCAATTGCGGTGGAAACGGGAAAATGCGGAATATCCGCATAGGGAATTTTACTTGGCTCGAAAAACTCGTCGGCAAAGGCGCCAAGTCCTGAACCAAGGACGAGCGCGATGGGGGGCCGCAGGGCCGTTTTCTCTAAAATGTAGCTGGCCGCGAGGTCCGCTCTTTCAAATTCGCCGAGCGCAGCCCCGTTTGCCGTGCTCGATTTCCTGGCAGCGGATCTTTCTGCCGCAGCTTTGCCTGTGTTTTTCCTTACGCTCACGTCAACATTCCCACGATGGAAGCGGACATCAGATTGGCCATGGTTCCGGCCATCATGGCGCGGAAACCGAATTTCGCAAGCTGGCCGCGTTGTTCCGGCGCCAAGGCGCCGATACCGCCGATTTGAATGCCGATGGAACTGAAATTTGCAAAGCCGCACAGAGCAAACGTGGCGATGGTGAAAGAGCGCGGATCGAGGCTACCTTTTAGCTGAGCGAGCTCGGTGAAGGCCACAAGCTCATTGGCCGCCATGCGAGTGCCGAGCAGATTGCCGACCGTCGTGCAGTCATGCCAGGGAATTCCGATAAGCCAGGCGACTGGCGCAAAAAGCCATCCGAAAACCTGCGTAAGGCTGGCTGGGAACCAGGTGATCCCATGGGCATAGAGCCAGTTATGGGTGCCGCCCATGATTCCGTTGAGCAGAGCCAGCAGGGCCAGGAAAGAAATGAGCATTGCTCCGACGTTGAGTGCGAGATGCAGGCCGTCCACCGTGCCGCGCGAGATGGCTCCGAAGACGTTTGGTTCTTTTTCCATTTGCGGCATTTCGACGCGGCCTGCGGTCAGCGGGACTTCCGTTTCCGGAACGAGCATTTTGGCCATGAGCAGAGTGCCGGGGGCGGTCATGATGACGGCGGTTAGCAGATGTTTTGCCTCGATACCGTAACTCACATATGCAGCTAGCATGCCACCGGAAACATGCGCCATTCCGCAAGTCATCACACACATTAGCTCGGATTTGGTGAGGCTGTTCAAGAAAGGGCGGATGGTCAGCGGAGCTTCGGTCTGACCCATGAAGATGCTGGCGGCGATGTCCAGTGATTCGGCGCCGCTGGCGCCCATGACTTTTGTCATGACCACGGCAAAAGCACGGATCAGGATTTGCATGACGCCGATATGATAGAGGAGGGCAAAAAAGGCGGCGATGAAAATAATTGTGGTGAGAACCTGAAACGCGAAGATGAAGCCGACCGAGGACCCTTTTTTGCCGAGTTCGCCAAAGAGAAATTCAGAGCCGTAGTAGGAATAGTTGAGGAGACGATTAACGGCGTCCCCCGCTATCTGGAAGATGCGGCGGCCGGTCTCAAAGCGAAGAACAAAGTAGGCAAAGGTAAGCTGCAGGCCGAGTCCCCAGGCGACCGTTTTGAGACGAATGGCTTTGCGGTCGGTCGAAAAAAGATAGGCCAGGGCGATCATGGTGGTAAGGCCCAGCAGACCGGCAAATCTTCCCATTTGAATATTCCTCTCTTGCGATGAAACCGTTCCTCAGTCGCCGATAACGCGGCGGATTAATTGCCGTTTTTGCGATGCCGGACCAATTTTATAACTTTCAGAGATGAGCCGCGTGGCCTCGGCAACTTTTACGTGGCTATTGTAGTGGATTGTGGCGAGAGTTTCGCCTCTTTCGACGGCATCACCGATGCGCTTGTGGAATTCGAGTCCGACGGCATGATCAATTTTGTCTTCCTTCCGTTCCCGACCGCCGCCAAGAATGGCGAGGGCCGTGCCGAATTGCTCGCAATCGGTTGCCGTGACGAATCCGGCGGCGGGACTTGCGACGCTTTGATGTGAATTTGCGGTTTGCAGACGTTGCGGTTCGTCGACGATCCGTTCGTCGCCGCCTTGCAGGCGGATTCCCTGTTTGAATTTTTCAAGGGCTTTCCCGTTGCCGAGCAGAGTCGCGGCGAGCGCGCGGCCTTCCTCAAGACCCTTACTGCGTTCGCCCAGAACGAACATCCAAGCGGAAAGTTCGATACAAAGTTCACGCAGATCGGCAGGTCCGCCGCCGTTGAGAATGTCGATGCATTCGATGACTTCATAAGCGTGCCCTGCCATGCGTCCGAGGGGCTGGTCCATGTCGGTGATAAGCGCGACGACTTTCTTGTTCATGCGCTTGCCGGTATCAACCATGAGTTCGGCCAGACGCACGGCGTCTGCTTCTTTTTTCATGAACGCGCCGGAACCAGTTTTGACATCAAGAACCAGCGCGTCAATTCCTTCGGCCAGCTTCTTGCTCATGATGGAAGCGCAGATGAGCGAATCGTTGTCAACGGTGGAAGTGACATCCCGGAGGGCGTAGATTTTCTTGTCGGCTGGGGCAATTTCCGGAGTTTGACCGATGAGTCCCATTCCGCATTGTTCCAGAACTTCGCGGAAACGCTCGAGCGGGAGATTAACATTGAAACCCGGGATGGATTCGAGTTTGTCCAGCGTCCCGCCGGTGTGTCCGAGGCCGCGTCCACTGATCATGGGGACGATAAGCCCGCCGGCAGCGGCAATAGGCGCAATGACTAAAGAGGTCTTGTCGCCGACGCCGCCGGTGGAATGTTTGTCGACTTTCTTTGCCGGAATCGAAGAAAAATCGAGAACCTGGCCGGAATGCAGCATGGCCTCGGTCAGGAAAGCCAGTTCCTGGCGGCTGAGACCGCGGATCCAAGCGGCCATAAGCCAGGCCGAAATCTGATAGTCGGGAATTTCATCGCGGGTGTAGCTGGAAACAAGAAAATCGATCTCTTCGCGGGAGTGCTCTTGGGAGTCGCGTTTTTTGCGGATCAGGTCGACGGCGCGCATGCGTTATGGATGAGGGGCGAGCGTAGCATTGCAGGTTCGCGGCGTCAACGCGGGTCCAGGATCAAAGCGGGTGCGCGGTGTCTGGCGGGAGGTTGGTGATTTGTCCCCCAATGGCTTTCCAGCCACGGGGGCTGCTGACATAGACGTGCATCGTACGCATCTGCATGCTGACATGCTGGCCTTTGACGATGGCTTTGGAGGTCCACAAGGAAGTCGTGACGGCAACGTCCTGGAACAGGCGCACTTTGATGTCCGAGGCGTTGAAGAACTCATACTGGAAGGAACGGTCTTCGACGACACGAATGAAAGCGGTTTTATCGACGGGCTGGCCGTGGGAAAGAGTACCGGCAAAATCTTCACTGTAGACGCGGCGGAAAAATGTTCCATTGTTGTGCTGTATGGCGCGCGCGGTCTCCAGTTCGAGGTTGGTTACTTCTTCACGCTGTAGTTCAGGATTAGGCGGTTGCTCATCTTCTCTGCGCTCCCGCTGCTGTTGCGGCTGCTGGGCATGCAGGAAGGGCAACAGAACAATGGACAGGACCAGCACGACAAGCTTCTTCATGAGCGATCAATCTCCTTCACGGGTAAGAGCGTTGTAGCGTGGCATCTCCGCGCCTTACCGGCGGGGATACTTTGCCGTTCGAGGACGGTTCTTCTGGAACAGGCCCCCTCGTAGTGGGCCCATGATCGGCGAATGTTTCCGCAAAAGTAAAGTGGAATCGAGATGGCGATGCCCGCTCTCCAGGCCCCAGACACTTCGATCATTCATACAAGGACAGTTCCAGACTGCGGTCAGAATTTAGCGGGGAACCCGGGGGCGTAAGACTCGAGCGAGAAATACGGCCGCTGATGCTGCAAAAAACAAAGCAGTTACGTGCCCAGAATAAGTGGACCGCTTTGTGCGACCTTCGCGGCCGCGGCGCGCATTTCCCCGTGGATAAGGCCGTTCGTGGCGAGGATCAGCGGGCCTCCCAATTCATACGGTGTACCGGCGAAATCGCTGACCTGGCCTCCGGCTTCTTCAACCAGGAGGACGCCCGCGGCGGTATCCCATTTTTTCAGGCCGAATTCCCAGAATCCGTCGAAACGGCCAGCAGCCACATAGGCAAGATCGAGTGCCGCCGAGCCATCGCGGCGAACTCCGTGGGACTGCATGGTGAAGTCGCCGTAATACTGAAGATTAGGCGTGCCCTTGCGGTTGTGAACCGGGAAACCGGTGCAGAGCAGGCTGGTGGAAAGTGTGGCATTTTTCGAGACTTGGATTTTCTTGCCGTTCAGCGTAGCGCCCTCGCCTTTGGCCGCGGCGAAAAGTTCGTCGTGAATCGGATTGTAGATGACTCCAACGAGCAGCGTGCCGCGCTGCGCGAGTGCAATCGAAACACAAAAACACGGGTAGCCGTGGGCAAAATTTGTGGTGCCGTCGAGAGGATCGACGTGCCAGCCAAATTCGGAGATGGATTCGTGGCCGAAGCCTTCTTCGGCGAGGATGGAATGATCGGGGAAGTAGTTGGAGATCTCCGCGACGATGGCTTGCTCGGAGCGTTTGTCCGCTTGGGTAACGAGGTCGACTTCGCCTTTGTAAGCGATTTGCGGCGGGCGGGAAAACTCGTCGCGAAGAATGGCGCCGGCTTGCCGAGCGATTTCGATGGCGGCTTCGAGATAGTTTTTAGGCATCACGAAGATTCTAACGCAAAGACAGGCTGAGGAGAGAGGAGCAGATCTGCGGAAAAATAAAAGTTAACTCGACGTTACTGCGGACCAGTGAGGTACGTCGTGCGGTGGCGGACGCGGTAGTGCTCGCCGACTTTTACCGCAATGGAGCGGTAGGTGTTGGCCGGGCCGCGCGGGGTTGGATAGTAGCCAAGACGGTATTGGGTGCGCAATTCGCGGTCAATGCGGTCATAGATGGCGTCCAGTTGTTGCGCGGTGTCGGGATAGAAAATGGCGCCTCCGGTGGTGTCCGTCATCGCTTCGAGGGCGTGCTCGCCGGCGGTGTTGCGGCCGCTTTCGGTCTTAATGGGGCGAATGACGATGGTGTACAGCAGGGCGCCGGAGCGGACAGCAGCTTTACGCGCGGCGTCAAAATCCGTGCGGCTCGTCGTTTCGCCGGCGTCCGTTACGAGAATGATGACGCGCCGGCGATTGTCGCCGCGATTTTCAAGGGAACGCGCGCCGAGCGCCACGGCATCATAAATCGAAGTTCCCGCACCGGGGGGCACTTTCCGAACTGCAGCTTGCAGCATAGGCACTTTGTCGGAAAAGGGAGCAAGTTGGGTGACGTCTTCGTCAAAACAAAACACGGCGAGCCGATCGACTGGACGCAGGATTTGACCGATGAAACGAGCAGAAGCTTCCTGTTCAAAACTGATTTCCTTGTGGGCGCTGAGGCTGGCGTCAATCATCAGAGCGAGATCGAGCGGCTGGGTCGTCTCTGATTCAAAGACTTCGATTTTTTGCTGAACCCCTTCTTCAAAGAGCTGAAAGCTTTCAATGGGCAAGTCCGGCATGGGCCGATTATTTTCATCCAGCACGCTGACCAGGACATTGACCAGGTTCACGGTGACTTTGATTCTGCCGCGCTGTGAGGCGGAGTCCTGAGGGTCGGGAGAAGGCTCTGGCGGGGTCGGCTGAACAATTTTTCCGGGTTCGCCCACCGGCGAAGCGCTCGGAGCTGCGGTTTTCGAAGCGGTTTTTGATTTCTGGGCCCAGGGCGGGCGATTGGGATTCTGCGGCGGCGAGGAATTGCTCTGTGCCGGTGCGGAGGTGTCCTGCGTGGCTGCGCCGCCGGCAGCGACAAGTACACCCAGTGCGACCAGCAGAGCGGGCAGACCAAGAGAAGGTTTTCGCATTGAAAATTAAGATGCTGAATCGGCATCCGGTGTCGCCGGAGGCTTGGTTGTCCCCTGTCGCCCGGACGGAACGGGCGGGAGTTCCCCGTCGGCCCAAACCGCACCATCTATAAAATACTCCTTTTTCCAGATGGGGACGGTGCGTTTCAGAGTATCAATGGCGTATCTGCAAGCGTCGAAGGCCGCCGGGCGGTGCTGCGAACTGACGGCGATCAGTACACTGGTTTCGCCGATCTGCAAGCGGCCGAGGCGGTGAACCATGGCGACGCGATGAATCGGAAACTTGGCGTGGAGTTCGATACCGATTTGCTCCATTTTGGTTACCGCCATCGGCTCGTAAGCCTCGTAGTCCAAATAGAGCGTTTCGCGGTTGTGCGAATGGTTCCGAACGAAACCGTCAAAGACAACGATAGCGCCGTCGGCCGAACCCCGCACGTGTTGCGTGATGCCAGCGATGTCGACAGGGTCATGAGTCAACCGGTAGAGATCCTGGCTGAGTGGGTCCGTCATGGTTTGTTTTATCCGCCGCTCACCGGAGGAAGGAAGGCCACCTCGTCGCCGAACTGGAGCGGGGTGTCCCACGGCACGAATTCCTGGTTGCAGGAAGCGACGAGTGACGAGCGGTATTCGGTGAGTTGGGGATGGCGAGCGGTGTAAGTGGCAAAAAGCGACTCGATGAGCGCACCCTCGGCCAGCTGAATCGAATCCTCAGACTTGCCGACAATTTCCCTCAGGCGGCCGAAGAAAAGGACCTTGACGGGAGCGGGTTGTGCATGGGAAGGCACCCCCTGATTGTACCGTGCGGGAGCGGAGGGGGCCAGTGGAGCTATGACGAGTGGAGCGGTCCGAGGCAGGATATCCCTATCAGTAGCAACGAGCGAAGGCAACCGCTCGCCAGCAGGGCGTTCCCGCCGTGAATTTTGCCCGCCGAGTCCCTTTGCCGGAGCTAAGCGCATGGCCTGGGCATCGAACTTCCAGAAGGGGACACAACCGTCGTGCGAAAATTTGAGACAGCGGTGCTATGAAAATCCTGGTGACCGGGGCTACCGGACTGGTGGGAACGGCGCTGGTGGAGGCGCTGGGGCGTGAGGGGCATATGGTGTGCCGGTTGCTTCGCGCGGGGAGTAAAAAGCGCGAAGGGGCCGAGCGGGGATTCGACGTCGAATGGAATCCGGAAACCGGCGAATTGGGCGGGGCAGGAGTTGGCCCGGATGCGGTCGTGAATCTGGCGGGAGCACCGATCGCCGATGGACGATGGACCGAGGAGCGCAAGAAATTGTTACACTCGAGCCGAATTGATACGACTCGAGCGCTCGTTAAGATACTGGCCGAGATGAATGCGCGACCACGGGTGCTCGTGTCCGCCTCTGCCTGCGGCATTTATGGCGATCGTGGCGATGAATTGCTGAGTGAGGAAAGCAAGCCTGGACGGGATTTTCTCTCGGAGCTGGCGCTGGAATGGGAAGCGGAAGCGGTAAAGGCGGAGGCCCTGGGGATTCGCGTAGTTCTGCCGCGATTTGGAATTATTTTGGCGAGAGAAGGCGGGGCTTTGCCGCAGATGATGAAGCCGTTTCGCGTCGGACTCGGCGGAAAGCTCGGAAATGGGCAGCAGTGGATGTCGTGGGTGGCGCTGGAGGATGTGATCGGGATTTTGCGAATGGCGATCGAGAGCAGTTCGCTGCGCGGGGCCGTGAATGTGGTGGCCCCCGAGCCGGTGCGCAATGTGGAGTTTACCAAGATTTTGGCTCGTGCAATCGACCGTCCCGCGATTTTTACGGCGCCGGCATTTGCGCTGCGACTGGCGCTAGGGGAAATGGCGGACGCACTGCTGGGAAGCCAGCGCGTCACCCCACACAGAGCCGAGCAGAATGGCTACCAGTTTCGCTATTCACAGCTCGAGCCGGCCCTGGCGGAGATCCTCAAAGCGCAGTAACCCTCGGCGGGTTTACTTCACAACGTTGAGAGTGATCTCAACGCGAAGGACTTTTCCGCTGAGCGGGTCGGTCGCCATGGTGCTTTCAACTGTCTGGCCATCGCGCAAGAAGAGGTCGACGTCGGTTCTAAATTGCCGAATGATGGGCTGCTTGAACGGGCCGGAAGAAGGGTCGGTACCTTTTGTGGCAGTTCCCTCCACGTTTGCAAACACTTCTCCCTCTACCCAGGAACGTTCGAGAACCAATTCGAGATTGAATCGAGCGTCGGCATTCCGCGTTACCCGAGCATCAATGTTTGTTCCAACGTCGAGGTACTGCATACCGCCGTCTTTGCCAGTTAGAACCGGCACCCGGCTGCCGATGCGAAGTTTCTTCCAACCGCGTGCATCGTTTGGAGCATTGAGGTAAAGAATGTAGGGCAGACTCTTAATTTTTTTATCCCCTTCATACTCCACGAAAACGACCTGCAACTTGATGGGAATGGAAGACACAGCCGACCGCGCCATGTCCTCCGCTTTCGATTTATCAGCGGCAATGGCTTTGGTTTCCGCTTTATGTTTTTCCTCCATTTGCGCGGCACTGTCCTGCGCCGTTGCGAAAAACGGAACGGCTGCGCACAGTGCAACGGAGCAGAAAAGCAGATTCATCTTCTTCATTGTTCCTCCAAAATTTCTTCATCAACAGTCAAAATCCGTTTTCCAGACCGACCGCTACTCCGTGCCGGTGGAAATCCAATCCGCCCTGCCGTCCAGGGGAGCGATACTTAGCTTGGCAACTTCGAGGGGATCGACCTGCAGCAGTTTTTGCTCGTCCCTTGCGGGAGTTTCACCGAGCGCCAGAGCGACTTCCCCGCGCTGCACCGCAGAAAGGAATCGGCCAAAAGCGACTCGCTCTTCCTGCGGGACGATTACCTGCGGTTCCCGCGGTACACTCCTGCGCGCACTGCCGAGCGCCAGGGGCCGAGGGACGGAAGCGGAACGCTTTAAGACCGTGTGCGCTTCCTGCCGCGGCTGGTCGGCTTGCGGCACGACTGGAGTGCTTGACTGATTCTGCTGCGCTCGAGAACTTTGCACTGGTTGCGGTTGCGGCGTGTCCTTGTGCTGCAAAAGAGGAAAGAACATCACAGCAAGGACCATCGCTGCCGCAACAGCGCCCGCCAGCCCAACCGGTGTCCAGTTAAGTTTCGGCGTGGTGCCTTGCTCCAGCCGCGAGCGAACGCGCGGGAGGAATGCGGATGACGGCTGCATGTTCGCAATGGCGGACAAGTGCGCGTCAATAGCGGCAAAAGTAGTTCGCACGCAGGCAAATTCTGCGCGGCAGTCGGCGCACGCTTCCAAATGAACGCGCAAATCCCCGGCCGGACCAGAGCGTGTGGCGGCTGCTTCGTTCAGCGCACTTTTGAAAATTTCACATGACATTGCAATTTCTCCGCTAACTGCTTTCTTGCTGAAAAAATCCTGGACTTGACCGTTCCCAGTGGTACTTGCAAAATCGCGGACACTTCCTCAAGTGAATGCCCGTCCATGGCCGACAGGAGCAAGGCGAGACGCAGCTTGTCGGGCAGTGCACTGAGCGCGGTCTCGAGGTGCAGCTGAAACTGGCTGTTCACCGCCAAATCCTCCGCGGTGGCCGCCGGCGGGCGCGTTGTGGGCCTCGACCATTCCGTTTCGCGAACTTCGCGACGCTTCGACGAACGCAGGCGATCGAGCGCCAGGCGGAAGGTGATGCGTACGAGCCAGGCCCGAAACAAATTCCTGTCACGCAGGCGAGGGAAACGTTGGTAGGCCCGGAGCAAGGCCTCCTGTGCGGCGTCTTCGGCGTCGGCGTCGTTGCGCAGGACTCCGCGCGCAACGCGAAAAGCGAGAGTTCCCGATTCCGCGAGGCGCTCTTCAAATTCGCGACGCAGTAGCGCAGCAGCTTCGCGCTTCCCTTCCGGCATTGCCGTGCGGCCCAGCTGGATCAGAACCAGCTCCTGCAGGTGATCTCGTGTGCGAGTGGAAATGCTCGCCTCCCGTTACAAGATGCCAGACGCCACGACTGGGCAAATGGTTCAGTCGGGAGAATGAGTTAAACACAGCGAGTGGCAGGAGCACAGCGGCAGGTTGAACGCCAGAATGATTCAGGGAACGGGGAGACGCTCGGAATTGTCACCCCCGCAAACGGGGCCCGCCTGCAACCGGTGTCTACGAAGACGAGCCTGCAGGTCGTCCATCCCCGTGCGGACCGCAAGCTACACTACAGTAGCGGTTTACGCCTGACACCAGAGCCAGACGAACGGCGGTTTGCCTGCGAAACAGTTCGGACTTTTCAGCAGGCTCTGCGCCTACGTTTCGCCCACGGCAAGAAAAAACCCCGGCCGCTAGGCCGGGGTCTTTGGGAAAACAGCGGACAACTGCCGAGTTAGTTCTGTTGCGTCGACAGCAGCAGTTGCGTGAAGCCCGTGGTGTTGACGCTGCGGAACAAGGGAGTTCTCGGCGGCAACAGTTGCGGGGTCAAAAAGTCGGTGTCGAAGGCGTAGGCGCGGACTGGAGCGCCGTATACCGTTGCGCAGCACTTGAAGGTGCTGATGGCCTGACGGCTGGTGTAAAGGCTGATCATGGAGCCACGGTAGTTCAAGGTGTTGCTGCCCCAGGCCTCAAGGAAGCGCAGGAAATTGTGAACTCCGCCATCGGTGCCGAAGTCCTGCGGTTCGCCAGACGGTTGCGGGAACGAGATGCCTTTTCCTCCGACAATCGCCGTGTGGTAGAAGGAAGTGGCCGCGCCGCGCTGCGCCTGGTTAAAGGTCGAATAAAACGAGTTCACGTCGTTCCAATTGTTTGACAGTAGCGTTACGGCATCGCCGATAATCGACGTAGCCACGTAGGCATCACCGAATCCACCACCTGCCGAATTGGCGTTGAAGTCGCCCTGTACATAGATCGGATTTTCCGAGGCAATCGTCAGTCCGCAGCGTACGTTGCCCGGGCAGATATTCATCAAGTTTCCGAGCGTTCTGCTGTTGACCAGCTTAACGGCGCGGCGGAAGAAGAAATTCGGATTTTCTCTGGCTTCGTTGGCGTGAATGACCATGGTCTGCGGCCAGACGGCTGTTGGCAATGCGACAGCAGGGCACACGTAGTTGGCAGCCACAGCATTGTTGACGGTGGCGCCTACCAGTGCTGCTTTGACGGCTGCAACTGCCGGGGCTCCGACCTGGTTATTGGGGAAATAGCCATTTCCGCTGATGGCCGGACTCGCGGCGTTGTACATCTGGCTGGCTTTGGTAGCGTCCTGGCCGTAGGTAAAGAAGGCAGCTGTTCCAATGCCGTCCAGATCTTCACCCGTGTCGAGAGTACTGTTGGGGCAGCCGTTGCTCGGATCCGTAAGATTGATGAAGTCTTCAAAACCATATTCGCCGGTTTCAAAGGTGGACGGAGACAGAGGCACGGTTCCCGCTGGAAGTACTTGGCTTTTGTAGTTTCCGCGACGGTCTGAAACATACAGAACATAGTCGTTCGGAGCGGTGACGGCATCGAAAGACAAGGTGCCAGAACCGGCAAGAGCTCCCGTCAGATAGCGCGCCAGATTCGCGGTGTCCACTTCAACGTAGTTCATCACGCCGCCGAGTGTGACCATCTTTGCGTAGGGCATTACACCCAGGCTTCCCGGCGGGTTTTCGTCCCGGATCGTGCCTTCTCGGGTATCGAATAGCGCATTGGGCCAGTAGTCGGAACCCAACTTCGGATAAACCTGGTTTACCGGATTGGCGTTCAGGACCACACCGCAGGGAACTGAAGGTAATAGACCTTGTTTCCAGTTGGAAGGATTGTCCCGCACCCTTTCCAACCGAATGATCGCATTGGGGTGGAGGTCAGGGCAGGCGTTCGGATTGGGTGGCAGTTGACCGGACAGATTCAAGGTCATCAGAGGCTGGGTGGGTCCGTACTGCGCCGCCGTCAAATCCAGCGAGGGATTGTTGAGGGATCCGGCGTAGTAAGGATTCAGATTCTTGCCCACGTACCCGTAGGAAAGAACTTCGGTCGTGACATCCCGCCAACCGCCGCAAGGATTGCCATAGGGAGCCAATTGCACATCAATTTTGATAAAACCTTTGATGATGGGAAGTCCAAAGCCGACCGTCGGCCCCGGGTTGGGCACCCAATAACCGTTGCCTCCCGCGATCTGAGAAGTAGCGTAGGCGGCAGCGCCAACTGCAGCGCCGGAGGTAGCGAGCGGCACGGGACGGGTGTTGAGACCGGCAGCATTGTTGTTCGTCATTCGAGTGAAGAGATTCTGTACGGCTGGGTTGGCGCTGCCCGCCCACGTAGCTGGATCGGTCGCCAGGAGCGACAAGTCCAGCGGAGCGCCGCCCGACACGCAAGGCAGCGATGTGATATCGACAGGGTTGTCGGACAGGAGCACGCGCACGCTGGCTTGTGCGAAGTAACGCTGCTGCAAAACCGTCGGATCATCCAGAGCTGTGGGTCGACGAATAATATCGATCGGTTTGGTGTTGGTGCCCAGAGTCGTGATACCCAAGTTCAATTGTTGCGCTCCGGTTTTGCCGTTCTTGATGTTCCCCGCATAGTTGCTGGCGCTGGTGGACAGGTTGTACCAAACCGGATTGATCGCTGTGCCAAGATTTCCGAGCAGACTGCCTTCGGTCTGGGCAAGGGCCCGGTAGGACCCCGACCCTGGCGCTGTCGTGATATTGACTGTGCCCGCGTAGGACGTGGATGTTGGATAGCCATTCGACAAGTTCGTACGGATGACATCTTTTACTGCGGTAACCCGATCCGACAGAGAAAGCGTGGATCCTGTTGCCAGGAAAAGGTTGCCGTTCGTGTGCGTACGACCGCCAAAATTGAAATTCGGACCAGGAAAGAAACTGCAATCGCCATCGCAAAACACGCCGAATTGAAACATGGGAATACCGACGGTCTGCGTCGTGCGCTGAAGCTTAACTTCCGTTCCTTGTGGCGTGCGTGCGGTAACGGTCAGCGTGTAGGGAGTAATCAGTGCGGTCATTCCCTGATAGGGGGAAGTGCCGGAGCTGATTTGGCTGACGGTGGCGAGGGGATTGCCAAGGCCGTCTACGGGATAGTCGAGCGAATAGCCACTGGTTCCATCAAACTTCTGATAGATAACGTCGGTAAGAACTGGAGGAGCACTTTCAATCGCAGTCAGCTGCGCTGCCGACGGCGAATACGTCTTGCTGAACAGGGTCCCCAGGTCCGCCGTAATCTTTTCCATCCCGGCTTCAGCGCCATAGAAGGCTTTGCTGTTGTCGCTGTTGATGCCGCTGAGCCGTTGTCCTTGCGTGACAAGCATGAGGAAGCCCACGATAAGGCTGGACATCAAGAGCATCAGCAGGATGGTGGTAACCAGAGCGATACCCGCTTCGCTACGCCGCATCTTTGTTGTGATTCTCATCATCAAGCTCCTGTTTATTCATACTGGCTAAAGTAAGCCAGTGAGCGAATCGTGACTTGTGTCTGCAAATTGGTGCGCAAGTACCTAACCTTGTTCCCTGCTGCCGTGGTGGGCGTATCGGAACGCGCGCCAAGGTTAACGGTTACGTTGCGAATCTGGTTTTCCGAATAGCCCGTAGGCACAGCCGACTGATTGGGGAGCACCGTAGAGCCGTTCACAAAGTTATAGGTCAATTGAAGATTTTCGATGGTCTCGGAAACGGCATACCCGGGATTGAAATTTAAACGGCGAATCAAACGCACGTGATAAGGGTCGGTGGTGTTGTCGAGGTAATAGGAAATCATCCAGATACGCGTGACGGTCGTGGGCGGGTAGGTACCGACGTTGTAAACCCGGTTGCCCGAGGAATCGACGTTGTAATTCTGCAACTGGATCAGTGTGCCCGAAGGCTTGCCCGAGGCATTCAGGCCAAAACCATCTCCGGCATTGAAGTTCAGTGTGGGGCCCGATACCGAGGTAACCGTCTGCAGAGCGTTTCCGTTGGCGTTGCTGAACAGAATCAGGTCGTTGGGATTGATCGCGATACCGTACGTCGGAAGCGTTGCAGGATTAAAACAAGTGGTGTCAAAAGTCAAATAGAGGCCATTCTTGTCAATTTTTCCCGCCGGGCAACTGGTCCCGTTCACAGGTGCCGAGTCCATACCGATATTTTTTCCGGCCGCCGTCGCTGAAGAGTTGTCGGCATAAAGCATGCTGACGATGTCGGTATTGGTTGTCGACGTCGCGTCCGGGCTGCTGATCAGCACACCGAGAGCGGAACCCGGATTGAGCGCCGGCAGCACGATGTTGCATTTGGGAAAAATCAGAGAGCTGGCCGTGAGGGCGGGACGAATCAGGTTGGAAACACCGGAAGCGCATCCGCCACCGGCAACACCGGTGTTGGGAATCGAGATTCCTCCCGTGGGGATGCCGGTCCCGGTCTGAATCAGATCCTGTTGAATGAGGTTCAATCCCGCACGGAGATTGTCCGTCATGTCGGACTGCAGAGAAACACCCTGGCTACTCTTGGCCGTATCGCGGAACGCCATCACTGCGGCGCCGAGTACGACCACGGTTACTGCCATGGCAACCATAAATTCAACGAGCGTAAATCCGTGCTGTTTTTTCATGACCAAATCTCTCCCTGGCGTCCTCACGAGAATGACGAGATATAGCTGACTAGAGTGTAGGTGCGGGAAATCTTTCCAAGCGTGTAGTTGATGGTGACGGTTATCTGGCGCAGGTTGACTTCACCAGTAACGGGAACGATGGTTATCGTTCGGGTCATCCACGGATTCAAATTCACCGATTCATCGGTGCTGGTTCCCAGCTGGTGCGCGCTATTGGGCCCGGTAACGATTAGTTCATCCGGGGCTCCGGCATCCGCTATGGTGCCAACCAAGCCGTCGGGCCCTGGTTGCAACATGCGCTGCGGACCGTCAAGAAACACGCCTTGGGGATCCGTGCTTTGGTTCTGAATTGTGGCCCAAGACAGGACGCCTGTGTCGCGAGCCGCAAAGATTGCTTCCACGGCTTGCTCCGCTTTTTTCTGCGCGACATAGTCATACGACGTCATGCTCGAGAGATAGATCCCCTGGGCGTAAATGACTGCTACCGACAACACGCCAAAGGAAAGGATAGCGATAGAGAGAAGTGCCTCTATGAGCGTAAAGCCCCGTTGACGCTTAAACTTTTTTTCTAAGTTCTGCATCGTAATCCTCTCTACGGTCTCCATAGCGAGCCGTCCCAGCTGTAGGTGCGCACACGTCCTGTCGAACCCATCACCGTGATCGCCCGGGCCGTACCGGGTATATTGGGTCTTCCGACAAAGACGGCCAGATTTGACGGGTTGTTGCTGGCCAAATCGGCGAGACCGGCTCCTGCACAAGGAGCGCCTACCAAGGCTCCCGTGGTGGTAAAGACAACACAGGGAGCTGTTCCACCGCTCAGCTGGGTGATGTTGACTCCCGAAGCGTCGCCATTGCTGAAGCCTGTGGTTGGCAATGCACCGAGCGACGCCCAACTCATAAATTGCGACGTGTCGGTAACGCCATTGCTCGCATCATTCAAGAACACCGGCTGAATGGGCCGGCCAACCGGTTCGCCCGCCCGGTACTGGACGTTCACCTGTATTTGGTTCGGGCTTACAAAAACCACAGCCACGTTACGGCGCTTGGCAATTGCCAGTTGGCGAGCAAGACGAAGCTGGGTGACGACCGCGTCTCTGGCGTTGTCGGCTCGGTTGTTCATGCGCATCGGAGCCATGTTGATAATCGCCATCGCCGACAGCGTGAATACGATCGCCAACACAATCAGTAGTTCAATTAGAGAAAACCCATGTCGTGTATTGCTCTTCAATTTCATCACTCGATTCTCCGCTATGTGCAAACAGGCCTAACTTGACCCTGAGAAGTGCAAGCGAAAGGCCAGTGTCCTTGTATTGATAAGCTACTTATAATGAATGCTTTAGGTAGGAATCACGGAGAAAGCGAATGCCGGTCCTGCGCGTGATGTTACAAAAAGTTACAAACCTTGACGGAATCCCTGTGCTAGAGAGGTGGCCGCGCGCTTGTGATCCAGCCGCCACCAAACACAAGACCAGGGCCGAGTGAGGCGAGGAAGATGGCCTTGCCGCCCGAGCTACCCGATGGGGACGTCAGCAGCAGCGCGTGGTGCAGGGCCATGCCGCAGGTCGAAGAACCCAGATTGCCCGCCGTTTTTGCAATGGGCGGAAAAACCTCCGCCGGCACGCCGCACTGTTTGGCAAGCAGAGCGACGAGTCGGGGATTCGGCTGATGGGTGGCAAAGGCGCCGACTTCGGAGCGGCAAATCCCACTGCGTTGCTCGACCTCGGTAATTATTTTTTCCATCCGGGTAATGGCGGCGCGAGAGAGCGCCTCTCCATCAAAGGTCAGGTGCAATCCCCCATCCTTGTCGTCGCTGACCCGAACGGCGTCGGCGTACTGACCGGCGCAGCCGAAAAAAAACGAACCGAGACTATGCTGCGCGGCCACCATGCGGGAATCTCCTTTGCGCAAAACAAAGGCACTGGCTCCATCGCCAAATAGCCCGCCAAATTCCCCGGCAACGCGATCGGGCGTAAGCGTGCGGCTGTGCAGGTCGGCAGTAACCACACAAATACAGCTCGCCTGCCCCGACGCAAGCAATGCCTTGGCGACTGCCAAAGCATTTAAAAGCCCCAGACAGGCGCTGCCAACGTCGAGAGCGCCACAATTCTCGCGCACCTTCAGCTGGGAATGCAGCTGTGCGGCAAGCGATGGATAGTCGTGAAACGTTTCGCTGGTGCCAATGATCCAATCCAGATCTCGTGGAGCGCACGCGGCGGCGGCGAGTGCTTGTTGGGCGGCGCGCACGCCTAGGGTTAACTCGGTCTCATCGGCACCGGCGTAGGCCAGGGATTCAATCCCGGCGCGCTTGCGGAGCTTGCCAACAGGCATGTTGAAGGCCCGGTCCACCTCCTCAGGCGGAACAATCCGCGAACCCGTCAGGCCCGCAGAGCCAACAATCGACACGCGCTCGTCTCCAGCAGATTGCCGTTCCACATTTTCCGTAGCGCTGCGATTCATCGGGGTCCTTGTTCCACTTTTATGAAACTGCATCCTCTAGTTTCCAACAGAGTGTCAATCCTTTCCAGCGAAAGGGAACCGGAGCGTGAGAATTGAAGTAAATTTAACAAACGCGAGACATGTGCAGAAGGCCGCGCAGACGATTCGGTGGCCTAGAAATACATACCCTCGGATCAGCCGGCTACCGTCTCAGCGCGGCCGGCTCGAGCCCGCTTCTCCGAGTGACTGATGTAGCCAGCTGCGGCGAGATACCCAGACAATTGTCTTTTCACCAGCTAAAATGGAGTGCAGTATCGCGCAGGCTGCAATGCAGTGACATCGCTTCGTGAAAGGACGTCCGGGCTCCGTGCCACAGAGTTTCAGCAAACGGTTTCTGTTTCTGTATTTGTTCTGTGCTCTGGCGGTATTCGCGCAGAGTAACACCGGTGAATTGCGCCTCAACGTTAGAGATCCTGCGGGGCTGGCGGTGCGAAGTACCGTTGAATTGATTTCTGATGCCAACGGGTTTCATCAGAACTATGAAACGGATGGTTCTGGAAGTCTTTTCGCCAAACACCTGGCATTTGGAATCTATCTCATCAAGATCGAGCAGCCGGGTTTCGCCCCGCTGCTTGACTCCGTCGAAGTGCGCTCGGCTATTCCCAAAGAATTTACGGCTACCCTCAGCCTTGCCGGCTCCAACTCATCGGTCCTGGTCACCGGGGACGAAACTCTTGTCGACCCCCATCGCACCGGGGCCATCAACCACATTGGTTCCGATGTGATTGAAAACCGCATCAGTTCCCTGCCGGGCCGCTCGATTCAGGATCTGGTCAACTCGCAACCCGGATGGCTGTATGAAGGAAACGCGGTTCTGCATCCCCGGGGCTCTGAATATCAGGTGCAATTTGTCGTGGACGGAATCCCTCTGCAGGACAATCGTTCTCCGAGTTTTGGTCCGGAGATCGGCGCGGACGATGTTGCGTCCATGAGCGTCTACACCGCGACATTTCCCGCCGAATATGGCCGCAAAATGGGCGGCGTGATTGAAGTGAACACGGAGAAAGATACGCGCCAGGGATTTCATGGCAACGCTGTGCTTTCCGGTGGCAGCTTTGCGACGGCCGGCGCTTATGCCATGGGGCAATACATCTGGGGCAAGAATACGCTCGGCGTTAGCGCCAGCGGCAACCGCACGGACTATTACCTGAACCCGGTCGTTCCTGAAAATTTTACCAACAGCGGGACGACGGGTGATTTCGCGGTTCGCTATGAACGCGATTTGACGGATCGCGACCGCCTCAGCCTCAGTGTTCGCCACGAACTATCGCGCTATCAAATTCCCAACGAGCAGTTGCAGCAGACACCTCACGAAAATGCGCTCGATCCCGCGCAGCCGCTCGGTTCACAATTTCAGAATGCTGGCAATTTCGAAACGATGGGCATCGTGGCTTACCAGCACATTTTTTCACCCAATGCCGTCGGGGACCTTCGCGGCATGGTTCGTGACCACTCCAACGATTTGTATTCCAACCCCTATGCCATCCCGGTCATGGCTTTTCAGCATAATTATTTTCGCGAGGGCTACGTCAAGGGCAGTGTTTCAGTGCATCAAGGGCGCCAAGAGTGGAAGTTTGGCGTTGAATCAGACGCAACTTTTCTGCACGAAAATTTTGCCAGCCTGATCACCGATTATTCCAATTTCGATCCGGATACCCCGCCAACTTTCAATTTTGTCGGCCAGCGGCCGGACCTCGAACAATCGGCGTTTATCCAGGATCAAATCCGTCTCGGCAATTGGACCGTGAGCGCCGGGCTACGCTGGGATCACTATCAACTGGTCGTCAACGAACATGCATTGAGCCCACGTCTTTCCGCTGCGTATTATTTTCCGAAACACGATCTGGTTCTACATGCTTCGTATGACCGCATTTTCCAAACGCCTTCAGCGGAAAATATTTTGCTTTCCAGCTCACCCGAGGTAACCCATCTTAGCGATGAAGTTCTGAACCTTCCCGTCGAGCCATCTCACGGAAATTATTATGAAGCGGGGTTCACCAAAGGGCTTTTCGGACAATTGCGACTTGACGGCAATGTTTTCAATCGCCGCGTCGACAATTATGCCGATGACGATCAGCTGCTCAGTACCGCCGTCAGTTTCCCCATTGCCTTCCGGAAGTCCTCGATTTACGGGGCAGAGGGGAAAATTGAAATCCCGCATTGGAATCGCTTGAGCGGCTTTGTGAGTTATTCCTATAGTGTCGGCTCCGCCTACTTGCCTGTGGCCGGCGGACTTTTTCTGGGTGACGATGCGCAAAACGCCCTCAGCAATCTCACCGGCCGGTTCTGGATCTCGCAAGACCAGCGTCATACCGTGCGCACGCGGTTTCGTTATGATCTGACCAGTCGTTTTTCAGTTGCTCTCGGCGCCGAATACGGAACCGGCTTGCCGTTTGAATTTTCAGGCAGCCAACAGGACGCCATTGACCAGTACGGGCAAAAAGTTGTGGATCGCGTCAATTTTGATAATGGCCGTATCAAACCATTGCTTTCAGTCGATGCTTCGGTCGGGGCGGATATCTGGAAATCCGAAAAACTAAAAATGCATCTGCAAGCCGACGCCACCAACTTGAACAATCGCCTCAATGTAATCGACTTCGCAGGGCTGTTTTCCGGCAACGCCATAGGTCCAGCACGCAGTTACGCCTTGCGGCTCAACACCAGCTTTTGAATTCTTCCTCCGCCGAGCGGATTTGGCAGCGTCCCCGGGAGCGTAGCCCTTGACCGCGCAGCCGTCCGGGATGCATCTTTGATGCCTCCGGTCCTCTGCCGCGGAGCTCCCCATGAAGAAAGCTGCGGTTGGTTTTCGCGTTCACTCCGGCTGGACGGCGCTGGTCGTCTTGTCTGTTGAAAACGGCGTGCCCGCGATCCTGGCTCGTCAGCGCCTTCAACTGGTGAACACCTTCAGCTACAGATATAGGCAGCCCTATCACACTGCAGAAAAGATGCGGGGCCAACAAGCCGCTGAATTTGTTTCACAGATCCGCCGGCAGGCCGAAGCCCTCGCCGGCCGTTCTCTTCGCGCCGTCAAAATTGACTTGCGAAAACGAGGTTACCAACTCGAATGCGGGGGGCTGTTGCTTGCTTCAGGTCGCGCGCTACCAGAACTTGAGAAGATTCTGAAGTCTCACGCTCTGATTCACACCGCTGATGGCGAACTGTTCCGCGACGCTCTTCGAACCGCCTGCGCTCGTGGCGGCGTGAAACTGAGAACCGTCCGGGAGCGCGAATTGCTGACAGAGTGTGCGGGCTCTTTTTCCGCAAGCGCCCCCGAACTTCTACGCCAGGTCACGCAGATGGGCCGTTCGCTTGGGGCGCCTTGGGCACAAGATGAGAAATTCGCGACGCTGGCTTCCTGGCTCGCCCTGTCAAGTGTGTAAAGCCCAGCCGCACAAGGAAAACGGCTTACCGAGCCGCGTGCAGGTTCGCCTTATATTGGCTAATTGAAATCCTGGGTTTACAGAATTGAATTCCTGGTTTGCGGATGGTAGCAGAACGCCTGTGAGGCGATGAAAACTTGGTAGCGCTAACGGGAATCGAACCCGTATTTCGGCCTTGAAAGGGCCGCGTGCTAACCGTTGCACCATAGCGCCACAATTTATGTGGAATAGAACCCTACTAGAATAAAGGGAAACGAACGTTTGTACAAGCCGCCGAACAGAAGTTGGATAGGAAATTTGTTCGCTAAATCGAGTTGCCAGCGCGGCTCCCCTGCCGGTGACGCGCGGCCCCTGGCTTGTTCTGCCTGACGGTCCAGTTGCTCGCCGGGCGGTGCACGATCGCCGGAAGCGACGAAAAGCGAGCGGGTTCGCTCAGTTCTGACGGTCGGAATATTCCTCGTGCCACGCCATCTGAATGGCTTCGAGTTTGGCTTCGTTGGACTTTTGCGGATCGCCGGCAAATCCCGGAAGCTCGATAATCCACTTGTGCAGGTCCGTGAAACGCACGGTCAGCGGATCGGTATCCGGATATTTGTCGGTCAGTGCGATGGCGATGTCTTCGAGGGCATCCCAATCAAAGGTCGGCGGCATGTTAAAATCTCCCCAACATCCTAGTGGTCGAGCTCCTTGGCGTAGTTCTTGTTCCATTGTGGAATTTCCACGACGATATCCATCGTGCCATCAGGAACTGTCTGGCACCCCAGGCGTGACTTCGGGGTGATGCCCGGCGCTTCGTCGAGTTCATCGAGCTCGGCATCGGTCGCTTCGTTGCAGGATTCCAAGCCTTCGCGCACGATCACGTGGCACGTCGAGCACGCACAAACACCGCCGCAAGCGTGATCGAGACCGGCTTTCGCGCCTTCCGACGCATCCAGAATGCTACCCGGCAACCCGTTATGTCCGTAAGGTACCTGCGCCGGATCGATTTCAATCGTCTTGCCGCTCGGAAGAAACGTAACTTTGTATTTCTTCGTCGCCGGCTTGTACTTTACTTCGTCAATATATGGGTTACTTCCGCCCATGCTTTTCTCTCCCAAAACTTCCGCACGTCACTGGTCTCGCCAAATCAAGTAGCGGCGCAAAACATTTCGCCCGAAAACGCCAAAAAACTAGACCTCTGCCAGATTTTTTCCCTGCAGCGCTGATGAAACCGCGCTGTTCATCACCAATTCCGCCAGATGCTCGGTCGCGTGGTTCAATTCATCAATCTTTTTGCGAATCAGCTTGTAATCGCTTCCCGCCGCCGAGGCTTGCAGCTCCGCGACGCTTGCTTGAATTTTTCCGCGCTCGTCGGCCGACAAACCTGCTACTTCAGAATTCGCCATGGCTTTGGTCGTAGCCGCGAGAATCGATTCCGATTCGGTCCGCGCCTCAATCAATTGCCGTTCGGCAAAATCCTGCTCCGCATATTCGATGGACTCTTCCAGCATACGCTCTATTTCTGCGTCGTCGATGCCGTAGCTTGGTCGTACTTCGATCGTGTGCTGTTCGCCGCTGCGCAAATCCTTGGCCCCCACCTGGAGGATGCCGTTGGCGTCGATCAGAAACCGTACTGCGATGCGCGGGAGTCCGGCCGGTGCGGGAGGAACCTTCAAAGTAAATCGCGCCAGTGACCGGCAATCCTTGGCCAACTCGCGCTCTCCCTGCAAAACATGAATGTCGATCCCGGTTTGCTGATCTACGCCGGTCGTATATTGCTCCTCGGCGCTGGCCGGAATCGGCGAATTGCGCGGAATAATCTTGGCCACCGCGCCGCCGTAAGTCTCAATTCCCAGCGAAAGCGGGTTCACGTCCAGCAAGAGCATATTGCTGACGCCCTGCTCTAGAATGTTGGCCTGCACCGCCGCGCCGAGCGCCACAACTTCATCCGGATTCAAATCCGTATGTGCTTTGCGGCCAAAATAGTCTTCCACGGTGCGCCGCACCATGGGTGTCCGTGTGGTGCCGCCGACCAATACAACTTCTTCGATTTCGGCCGGCTGCAATTCTGCATCAGCCAGGGCTCGCTTCACCGGACCCATCGTGCGGTCCACGACCGGACGAATCAAGGCATCCAACGATCCCCGTGTGAATTCACGCGCAAAAATCTTGCCACCCGGAAGTTCAAATCGCAGCACTGCGGATTCGTTCGACGAAAGTCTGTGCTTTAGATCGATCAGAGCCTTGCGCAATTCCTGCGCCAGCTCCCCGTGTGGCGCAAAATCAATCTGGTCGTCCTGCAAAATTAGTTCGTGGACAAACGCCTGCAGCAAGTTGTCAATATCATCCCCGCCAAGATGCGTGTCGCCGTTCGTTGAAAGCACCTGGTAAATATCGCCTTCGCCCGTTGCCGTCAGCTTCAGCACGGAAATATCGAATGTTCCGCCGCCAAGATCGTATACCGCCACTTTGCCGCGCTGTTTTTCATGCAAACCATAGGCCAGAGCAGCGGCTGTCGGTTCATTCACCAGGCGAAGTACTTCGAGGCCGGCAATCTTCCCCGCGTCTTTCGTGGCTTGGCGCTGCGCATCGTTGAAATACGCAGGCACCGTGATGACGGCGCGATCAACCGCTTCGCCAAAATGCGCTTCAGCCCAGTTTTTCAATTCGCGAAGAATGAACGCGGAAATTTCCGGAGCCGTGAAAACCTTGTCGCCGAGTTGAACGCGAATCACATTCTTGCTGGTTGGGTCAATGCGAAACGGAAACAGCTTCAGTTCATCCTGTACGTCGGCAGGTCCGCGTCCCATCAGTCGTTTCACGGAATAAATCGTGCGTTCCGGCTGCGTCAACAAGCGGCGGCGCGCCGCCTCACCCACAACCACAGTGCCATTGGGGTCCAGACTGACAACCGAAGGACACAGCGTCTCGCCGTACGGTCCTGGAATGCATGTGGGCTTGCCCGTTTGCCGGTCCACGTAAGCCACCAGGCTGTTGGTGGTCCCCAGATCAATTCCTACAGTACGTCCCATGCCGGTTCTCTAAGCCTCTGCCAGTTCCTTGGCGACCTTGGTCACCAAATTTCGAATGTACGACCGTCGATTCAAATGTTCGTTCAACTTCGCCATAATCTTCTTTCGCGACACCTGATCGGCACTGGATTCCACCGCCGCATCCCATTCCCGCGCCGTCGACTGCATCTGCGCGTCAAGATCCGCGAGCTTTTCACCAAAATTCTTCTCTGCCGCTTCCAGTTTGCTCTTTAGTTCGCGCAAATCCCCGCCTGCCGATTTCGCCTCGCGCATTTCATCCAGGGATTCATTTAGCTCAAATACTTCTGCGAGCAATTCCGGCGGAGCCTGTTGTTTGGTTTCGCCTTCCTTGCGTTCCCCTTCAATCCCCAGCAAATATTCCACGCGCGTCACGGGATCGCGCAACACGCGATACGCGTCGTTTAATTCCGAGCTTTGTTTCAACGATCGTTCGCGCTGGTCCTCGCTGGCATTGACAAAGTTATCCGGGTGCAGCTTCCAACTCAATTGCAAGAATTTTGCTTCAAGTGCTCCCATTTCAATCCATAACTTCCGCTGCAAACCAAAAATAGAGAAATAATCCACAGAGGAATTCGTCGCTGAAGTGGGAGCGGTCATCGAAAAGTGCTACCTCCACAAACAAAAATGGCTGGCGAACCGACGCCAGCCATCCACAATCGCACACTCTGGCAACTACGCCGTGAACGAACTGCCGCAGCCGCAATTCCGCGCCGCGTTAGGATTTTGAAACACGAATCCCTGCCGCATGAGCGTCTCTTCATACTCGAGCGTCGTTCCGTTCAAATACAAAAAACTCTTGGGATCGACAAAAAGCCGCGCTCCATGCTCCTCAAAAATCTTGTCGCGGTCGCGCGCCTGGGTATCCAGCCGCATCGCGTAAGACAATCCAGAGCACCCGCCACCCTGCACGCCCACGCGCAAACCGCCCTGCTCCGGAGACACGCCTTCGGTCTCCAGCAGTGAGCGAATCTTCAGCGCTGCTTTTTCGCTCAGGTGAATCTTCGCAATACTTGGGCTTGCGACTTCACTAGCCATAGCCATTTGCCTTTAACCGCCTTAGTGCGACGGCTTCTCGTGCTCCGGAACTGCGATGTTGTGCTTCTTCTTCCAATCGCCGATCGCGGCCTTGATGGCGTCTTCAGCAAGCACAGAACAGTGAATCTTCACCGGCGGCAGCGCGAGTTCCCGCACGATGTCCGTGTTCTTGATGGAAAGCGCTTCTTCCACCGTCTTGCCCTTCACCCATTCGGTGGCCAGCGAAGAACTGGCGATGGCCGATCCACAACCGAAGGTCTTGAACTTGGCTTCTTCAATAATCTTCGTGTCCGGATTGATCTTCATCTGCAGCTTCATCACGTCGCCGCACTCCGGCGCACCCACCAGGCCGGTCCCGACGTTGGGATCTTCCTTCGGCAAGCTGCCGACATTGCGCGGATTGTTGTAATGCTCAACTACCTTTTCACTGTATGCCATCACCCCTCCTGCGTATAAAACTCTGTTAACGGCTCTTTGCCAAATTCTCCACGGTGGTTAACCCGTTGTTCTTCACCGCCGCTTCGGTCAACGAAACGTTCGGCACAGAAGCGGAACGACCCGCGGCCAACTGCCGCAGCGCTTCTTTCACGATATCCGCTCCGACTCCCAAAAGTTTAAGGAACGCACGGACATGCTGTACTTCATGAAACGCGCGAACGCCTGCCGTGCCTTCTCCATCCGAGGAATACGGGACAAACGACACGCGGAACGCCGCGCCCGTTCCGCCAATGGATCGATGAATTCGAAGTGTTCCTTCACTTGTCATATGCGTTTTTCCTTTTGCGAACTTTACGCCGTCTGCCACTTCACTTTGGAAATGTCGATGCCTTCCTTCGCCATTTCATACAGCGGAGATAGTTCGCGTAATTTGGTGACGACTTGCACCATCTTGTCGGTCACGTAGTCCACTTCTTCCTGGGTATTGAACCGTCCCAGGCCGAAGCGGATCGAGGTGTGAGCCAGGTCCTCACCCACACCTAGTGCTTTGAGTACGTAGCTGGGTTCCAGGGTTGCCGAGGTGCAGGCCGAGCCGCTCGAAACGGCAATATCGTTTATGCCCATGAGCAGCGATTCGCCTTCCACATACGCAAAACTCATATTGAGGTTGTTCGGCAGACGGTATTCCATCGAACCGTTAACGAAGACTTCGTCGAGTTTGGCTTCCAGTTGGGACTTCAAACGATCCCGCAGGGCGCGCAGCCGGACGCTTTCCTCCGGCATTTCCTTTTGCGCAATTTCGCAGGCCTTACCCAGCCCCACAATGCCCGTAACGTTCAGCGTACCGGAACGCATGCCACGCTCGTGACCGCCGCCGTCGATGATCGCGGAAAGCTGCACACGGGGATTGCGGCGCCGCACATACAGGGCGCCCACGCCCTTCGGGCCATAGAGTTTGTGTGCGCTGATGGCCAGCAGATCGATGTTGTCTTTCTGCACGTCGACCGGGATCTTTCCAACCGCTTGGACGCCATCCACCGCAAAAAAGATTCCGTGTTCTTTGGCGATTTTTCCAATTTCAGCGATCGGGTTAATGATGCCGATTTCGTTGTTGGCGTACATGACGGTGATGAGAATCGTCTTCGGGGTAATGGCTTTACGCACATCTTCCGGATTGACGCGCCCATCCTTGCCTACCGCCAGATAGGTCACTTCAAAACCGTGCTTTTCCAGGTTCTTACAGGTATCCAGCACGGCTTTGTGCTCAATTGCCTGCGTAATGATGTGGTTGCCCTTTTCACGGTACATTTCCGCAACACCCTTGATCATCAGGTTGTCGGATTCCGTCGCGCCGCTTGTAAAAATAATCTCTTTCGGGGTCGCTCCGATCAGCGACGCCACCTGCTGGCGCGCTGTTTCAACCGCTTCTTCCCCCGCCCAGCCAAATTCGTGATTGCGGCTCGCGGCATTGCCAAATTTCTCCGTGAAATACGGCAACATGGCCTCGACCACACGCGGATCAACCGGCGTCGTGGCGTGGTTGTCAAAATAAATGGGTAGCTTGACTGCCATTGCTTTATCTCCTAGACCTTCAGCGCAACCAGCACTTGCTCTAACGGCTCTTCACTTAACTGCGCAATCGTTACCGTGTTTAATACATTCAAAATACTTTCATTTACACGCCGCAGCGGCTCCCGCACAGAGCATTTGTCCGTCGCATCGCATGCGCCATGGCTGGTCACGCAGGACGTAATCAGCACCGGTCCGTCAATTGCGGAAATTACGTCCAGCGCCGTGATGTGCTCCGGCTCTTTGGCCAGCTGGTACCCGCCGCTAGAACCGTGTTTTGCCGCGACCATCCCCTGCCGGGCCAGTTTTTGCAGCACTTTGGCCATCAGGGTTGTCGAAATCCCATACTCTTCGGCAACTTCGTTCGCGCTGCAAGCGTGCTGCTCGCGATGCATGGCCAGGTGCTTTACAGCAATCAGTCCGTAATCGGCCTTCTTGGAAAGCTTGAACATCGGGGACGTCTCATTCCTGAACTTCGTAAAATATGCGACTGAATCAGTCGCAAATAGAGTTTACCCTGCTTGCCGGCACAAGTCAAAATAAACTTCCTGGTCAATTTCCGGACAAACCCTGTATTTACTACGGCTTATAATAAGCCCGAAGTGGTCCTATTTTCCATATCTTTGCAGCCAACGGCAATTCTCGCGCATCCAGCACCAATTCGGCCCAGTAAGCGGCGCGCACTCTGGGAAACTTCTGGTGCATGATACGCTACCCCTTCGATGAACGTTCCGGGAGGGCTGGGTACATGGCAATTGGGAAAAGGTCTCAAATTGGCGCGCTCATCAGGCTCGCGGCACTCTTATTTTCCAGGGAAGCCTTTGCGCAAACGCCACCGTCTCCACCGGCTCGCGCCGAACCATCCCCGGCGCTCGAAAAGAGCAACCCACGTGCTCTTTCCCACGAGCAAACCGTCGTTTTGGTCGGAGCTGGCGATATCGCAGGTTGCAACGATCTCTCCGGCGCTCGGGCCACGGCCCAGTTGATTGAGCAAATTCCCGGCACCGTGTTTGCCCTGGGCGATCTCGCCTACGATGACGGTAGCGCCGCCAACTTCCGGAACTGCTATGACACCACCTGGGGCAAGTTTAAGGACCGCACCAAACCCGCGCTCGGGAATCACGAATACCACGAGCCAACGGCTTCGGCCTATTTTCAATACTGGGGAGTTGTCGCAGGTCCACCAGGCAAAGGCTATTACAGCTACGACGTTGGCGCCTGGCATGTCGTCGTTCTGAATACCAATTGCTTTGCCAAGGGGTTGGGCGGGTGCGCCGCTGGCTCTCCCGAGGAAACCTGGTTGAAACAGGATTTGCAGGAACACGCCGACCAATGCATCGTGGCCTACGGCCATCACGCACTTTACAGCAGCGGTATTTCAATAAAACACGCGGTTCATACCGAACTGCGGCCGCTCTGGCAGGACCTGTACGCGGCCCACGCAGATCTAGTCCTCGCCGGCCACGAGCATTCCTACGAGCGCTTTGCGCCCCAAGATCCCAATGGCCGACTCGATGAGCAAAACGGAATTCGCGAAATCGTCGCCGGAACCGGCGGCAAAAGCCACGATCTGCTCGGGATTCCGATGAGAAACAGCGACGCAAGAAACTGGAATACCTACGGGGTGTTGAAACTGACGCTGTCACCATCCAGTTACGATTGGGAATTCATCCCCGCGCAGGGAAAATCGTTCAGCGACTCGGGCAGCGCCGCTTGCCACAACCGCGCCGCCGTCTCCGATTAGTTTTGTATTGCGCTGGCCGAGAACTTAGCCTGGTAAGGAAGGAGCTGACCCTCCGGTTACTCCAGTTTCGACCATTTATTTACCCGCCGCGCAGTTCGCGCGGTCCGCTGCGGCCGCCACCAACTTTTGCACCGCCGTCGCCGGAATCAAGAGCAACTGTCCGTGCGGTTTGATTGCCTCGTCCACGGCAGCGCTCGTAGACACTTTCCCCGGCTGCCCCTTGGCAATCAGATCGAGTGCTTCGAGTCCGGCCGCCCCGAGCGCCGATAAAGCGCGCGAAGCACCGCTTACTTCCTTCACGAACGTGGACCGCTCGGCCAAGGGCTGCAATTTCGCGTCATTATCCCGCCACAACGCGAGCTGCGCACGAATTTTCGTTTCACGAGCCGCGTCGTTGCATGAAGCCGCCAAATACTTGTTCACCTGCTCTGCAAACCGCCTCCCTTCGCTGCTCTCGAGTGGAATCGCGTCCACCACCCGATTCATGGGAGTCAGACTCGTCGGCTCGACGGTGGCCGTTTCTTCTCTCTTGTAGTCCTTCACTGGTTCCACCACATCGGCCAATGCCCGTAACGCTGCAAATTCGTCCGGCGCCGCCGCCGGACCTGCAATCCGCTGCAACATCCGCCGGTAAACCGTCTTGTGCGTCAGTCCCAGCCATTCCAGCCGGAGACTTTCCGCTTCCATGCGCGCATACATCGAAGGTAGGTCGGTCACATCCTGGGGGGACCACAGTCTTTCGGCAATCGCCGCATTGCGCGGCCACACGCGCGAATCGACATTTTCCCCGTTCACATACTCCGACCACATCGTCGATTCCCCGCCCAGGATTCGTTGCTTCTCCTCCGCGGAAAGATTCGCCGCCGCCCCGCTCATCGGATCCACCACGTAGTGCCGCGCCGCCGACCAGCCCAAATCGATGTAATATCCGTTGGAAAGAATGCCGCGATATCCCTGCCTGGCGGCAGCGGCCAGCGATTCCGGCCCGCGCCAGGAATGAATCGTTACGTCCTTGGGCAAGCTCGGATCCAGAACCTCGTCCCACCCGATCATACTTTTTCCGTGCTTGGTAACGATCGCCTGCAGCCGCTTGTTGAAATACGCCTGCAGTCCTCGGTCGTCCTTCAAATTGTGTTCTTTGATAAACGCCTGAATCTTCGGATTGGCGTTCCACTGCTTGCCATTCACTTCATCCCCGCCCACATGGAAAAACTGGTCCGGAAAGATCTTGGCCATCTCGCCGATGAATTGGTCAAGAAATTTGTAAACCTGTTCGTTCGTCGGATCGAACGCCGGATCCTGCACGCCCCATTTCCGCTCAATTTCATAGGGGCCGCTGCCGGCGGAAAGTTCCGGATACCCGACAAACCACGCCGTGCTGTGGCCGGGCAGATCAAATTCCGGCACGACGCGGATGCCCCGCTCGCGCGCGTACGCGATCAAGTCGCGCACTTCGTCCTGTGTGTAGTACAACCCGTCAGAGCCCTTGCCGTGCAGTTTTGGAAATTTCTTGCTTTCGATGCGGAATCCCTGATTTTCTGAAAGATGCCAATGAAACACATTCATCTTCACGGCTTCCAGGCCATCAATATTCCGCTTTAGGACATCCAGTGGAATAAAATGCCGTCCCACGTCATACATCGTTCCGCGCCACGGGAAGCGCGGCTGGTCCTGAATCGTCACCACCGGCAGCGCGAAACCGTCCGTCGTTACATCCACCAGTTGCAAAAAAGTCTGGAGCCCGTACATGGCGCCAAGCGGTGTTGCTGCCGACAGCTTAGCCCCGGTCGCCGTCACTTCGAGCGTGTACGACTCGTCTTCCCCCAATTCCTGAATCGCTTTGCTGGCGTGGTCGGTATGCACCACCAGCGTGGCTTTACTAGCGTCTCCCGTCCGCGGGGCGATCAACAATCCGGTTTCCAGCGCCATCTGTTTCAGGAATCGTTGCGCCGACCGCTCCAGCCGCGGCTCTGTGAAACCGGTCAGCGCAACGGAAAATCCTCCATCGATCCGCAAATTCCCGCTGCCCATCTGGGCCTTCGCGGGCAACGGCATGATGTTGAGCGTTGATTGCTGTGCTGCAGCGTTGTTCATAGAAATCAATCCCGCCAAAACCAGGAATAAAACTCCGCCAAACCACCGATTCACAGTCATTCCAGGAAGCCCTCCGCGTTTTATGAAAGCCGGCACCGCGAGCTGCTATGTAGCACCGCATACTGTCACATTTATCGCCACCGGCAAAATAGTTTGTCGCCCACCACAATCCGCCATTTTCGCCAGCCAAAATGGAATGTGGCCCGGCCCACTTCCCGCTGCTGCGCCCTCACGATTGCTTGTCTTGGCAAAACCCGCATGGGTTAGAATGTTGGGGCGCAGAAACAGCGAAAATGAAAACATCCATCGCCATCTATCCGGGCTCGTTTGACCCCGTAACCAACGGCCACCTTGACCTCATCGAGCGCGGTGAAAAAATGTTTGACACCCTCATCGTTGCCGTCCTCCGCAACGTTGAAAAACAGCCGCTGTTTACCGTTCCCGAACGCATCGAGATGATGCGCGAAGTCACTAAGCAATGGTCCGGCGTCGAGGTCGAAGTTTTCGACGGCCTCCTTGTCGACTACGCCAGGAAACGGGGGGCCGGGGTCATCCTCCGCGGCATCCGAGCCGTCTCCGACTACGAATACGAGCTACAAATGGCGCTCATGAATCGCAAACTGGAACCTCGCCTGGAAACCGTTTTTATGCTCCCCGGCCTCTCGTACAGCTATCTCAGCTCAAAATTGGTCCGCGAAATTGCGCAACTCGGAGGGCCGCTGAAGGGCCTGGTCCCGGACATCGTGGAGCAAAGAATCAAAGCCAAAGTTTCCTAGCGGAGATGTTTTCTGAAGGAGCCGGCGACAAAGTTGCAAGAAGGGCGCATGCAGAACCAACGGAATTGCTGATGAACAGAGGCCAGGACGTCTTAGACGCGATTTTTGGCTTAAGACTGTAAGTCACCAGAACGGCAAACTTTCACGTCACCAAGGAGCAAGCGTGCAATTCACCGACCGCATCAATCGCATTCAAATCTCGCCGACCGCCGCCGTCATCGCCGCCGCCGATCAGCTTAAAGCCAAGGGCGTCGACATCGCCGACTTCGGCCCCGGCGAACCCGATTTCCCCACGCCGGATCACATCAAGCAGGCAGCGATCAAAGCCATCAATGAGAACAAAACCAAATACACCGCTACGCCCGGCGTCATGCCGCTACGCGAAGCGATTTGCGCGTGGCACAAGCGCGAACTCAAATCCGACTACTCCGCCAAGGAATGCGTCACCAATGTCGGCGGCAAGCATTCCATCTTCAATGTGATCTCCGTCCTCGTGCAGACTGGCGACGAAGTCATCATTCCCGCTCCGTACTGGGTCAGCTATCCCGACATTGTTAAATACACCGGCGCCACCCCCGTATACATCCAGACGCGCGCCGAAGACGGTTTCGCGGTTCGCGCCGCTGACGTTGAAAAGGCCATCACGCCCAAAACAAAGCTTCTCATCCTCGATTCACCCAGCAACCCCACGGGCGGGGTGACGCCTCCCGACGAATGTGAAAAAATTCTCGCCCTCTGCAAGAAACACAACGTCTGGCTCATGGGCGACGAGTGCTACTCACACTTTACCTACGGCGACAACAAGCCGTTCTCGGTCGCCAGCCTGCCCGACTCCAAAAATCAGGTCATCATCATTGGCTCCATGTCCAAGACGTTCGCCATGACCGGCTGGCGTCTCGGCTACACGCTTGCTCCCGCCGAACTTATCAGCGCCACAGTGAAACTCCAGAGCCAATCCACTTCGAATCCAACATCGATTGCGCAATACGCCGCACTGGCCGCGATGACCGGCCCCATGGACAGCGTCCCGCAAATGCTCGCCGAATACGCCAAGCGTCGCCGCCGCATCGTCGACGGCCTCAACAAAATTCCCGGAATCAAGTGCGGAGAACCGGGCGGCGCTTTCTACGTATTTCCGAACGTGGCCGCTCGTCTGGGCAGCGCCCCCGATGCTCTGGCTCGGGACTGTTCTGAACTTGCAACGCAGCTCCTTGAAAAGGCCCACGTCGCCCTGGTTTCCGGCGCCGCCTTCGGTGCACCCGGGTACCTCCGCCTTTCCTACGCCACGTCCATCGAACGCATCGACGAAGGTCTCAAGCGCATCGAAAAATTCTTCACAAATGCCAGAGCCGCCTCTTAAACTTGGAACGCGTACCGTAGCCTGCCGCCGTACGCGTAGCGCAAAGAAGCGGGTTTCGTTTTTTTGCGTTTGTAGCGGCGAGTTTGCATCGCCCTGCTTTTTTGAATTTGATTTTGAATTGCCTTGTGAATTCAGGTGACCCGTTTTTGGCGTTCTTCGTTCAGGCCAGGGATGGGGCCTGCGGTTTTCGACCGCGAATTTGTTTCAGACCCAGTTTCTAAATTCGTGGAGGAGGGGCTCGCCTCTCCCGTTGCCAACAAAACGCAAACGACTATATATGTCGCAACCTATGAGACCCACTCCCACCCGCATCCAACCAATCTTCAGTCCCCGCCTATGGGGGGCCCGCTCCCTCGCCCCTCTGTTCCCGGAAAAAACAAACCTCTCAGAGCCACTGGGCGAAGCCTGGCTGACCGGCACCGACTGCAAAATCTCGACCGGTCCCTACCAAGGAAAGTCTTTGGGCGACGCTTGGCAGCAAATGCCCGCGGAATGGCGAGGTGAAAATCTTCTCCACAAACCCGATTTCCCGCTCCTCGTAAAATTTATCTTCCCCACAGAAAAACTTTCCATCCAGGTCCACCCCGACGACGCTTACGCCGCCATCCACGAGAAATCCAGTGGCGGTCGCGGCAAAACCGAAATGTGGTACGCCGTAAACGCCGAACCCGGTGCAACGTTGCTAGCGGGGCTCAAACCCGGTGTAGGAAAACAAGAATTCAGTGAAGCGGTCGCGCGACACAAAAATCTCGAAGATCTGTTGCAGTCCCACGCAGTCTACCCCGGCGACACCTTCTTTATCCCTGCCGGAACGCCACACACGATCGGTCCCAAAATGACCATCTGCGAAGTCCAGCAATATTCCGACCTGACCTACCGCATCTACGACTATGACCGCACCGACGCCCACGGACGGAAACGCGATCTCCACATCGAAAAATCCCTGGAAGTAATGAAGTTCAACCAATCTCAAGAAATCAAAACGACTCCGGTCGCGTTGCCCGTCGCCGGTTTTCAAAACACTCTGCAAGCCGCTTGTCCCTATTTCGCCACCGAAATCTGGACCATCGAAAAAAATCTAGAGTCCCCCAGCCACCTGACCCACTTCGATCTCCTGGTGGTCCTCAATGGTGCCGGTACGATCAGCAGCGAAGGTTTCCGGTCCCCGTATCAGCCCGGCGAATGCTGGCTCATTCCCGCCGCCCTCGGCGCCTTCGAGTTCAACCCACAGAAAAAAACCACCGTCCTCCGCACCTTCGTCCCGCAACTCCCCGTCGTCCGTAAATTCCTCTACCACGCCGGCGTCTCTGAAGACCAGGTAGCCCGCGTCACCTTCGGCTAGGTTTCGGATCCGCAGAGCCGCTGACCACATCCTGCAACGTTTCTCCGGCGCTCCCTCCGCCTTTTTCTCGCCGCCAGACCCGGCACGGCTCTCCCGCAAAATCATTGCCTGTGTTAATTTCTCTCCATGTCTGAAAGAACTCTCTCCTCTCACGCCGTAATCCTAGCCGGAGGCCGCGGTACGCGTTTCTGGCCCCGCAGCCGCACCCGCACGCCGAAACAACTCCTGAATATCGTGGGCCAAGACACCATGCTCGAGCAGACCGTCGCCCGCCTGCGCCCGCTCATCCCGCCCGACCGCATCTGGACTGTCACCAACGCCGAACAAGCGGCCGCCGTAGAAAAGCAAGTTCCCGCCGCCGCCCGCAAGCGCGTCCTCACCGAACCCACTGGCCGCAACACCGCTGCGGCCATCGCCCTTGCCGCCGTTCACGTCCGCCACGCCGCAAAGGGCGACGCCCTTATGGCCGTTCTTCCCGCCGACCACTTCATCGAAGACGCGCAAAAATATCGCGCTATCGTCAGTGCCGCGCTGCAGGTCGCGCAAGACGCCGGCCGCATCGTAGTTCTCGGCATCCCGCCCACGCGCCCCGACACCGGCTTCGGCTATGTCGAGCGCATGGGCGAATCTCGCCCCTCAAACGAATTTCCTCTATTCGCTGTCCGCCGCTTCACGGAGAAACCCGAACTAGCCGTCGCGATGGAATATGTGGCTTCCGGCAATTTCCACTGGAACGCCGGAATGTTTTTCTGGCGTGTCTCCACGTTCCTCAACAACCTGGAAAATTTCCTGCCCAAGACTCATGCCGCCCTGGAATCCCTCGCTGCCCACATCGGCAAACGCAGCTACGAAGCAAAACTAAAAAAAATCTACCCCCGCCTGGAAAGCGTCTCGGTCGACTATGCCATTCTCGAACCAGCCTCGCGCGACCAGGCGTCTCCCAAAGTTTTCCTCATCCCCGCCGAAATCGGCTGGAGCGATATCGGCTCCTGGGCCGCCGTCTACGAACTCCTGGCGCAATCTCCGAACACCAACGTCCTTGCAGGCCCCGGCCACACCATCGACGCCACTGGCAATTTCCTCTACAGCCCGCAAAAATACATCGCCGCCATCGGCGTCCATGATCTTGTGGTCGTCGAAACAGCCGACGCATTGTTAATCGTCCCCCGCGACCGCGCCCAAGACGTCGGCAAAATAGTCAAATACCTCGAATTGCAAAAACGAAGAGAACTTCTCTAGTCTGGTCATACGGGGGAGCGGCCTTTTTCGTGTCGGGGGGCCCGCCCCGCGCAATGCCTCCGGCGCGCAACTTCCTCCGCCGCTGGCTGTTTGCGGAGCGTTTCTTCCACCCATCCAATGCGGCTGTTTTCGGCACGCAAACCGTTCGCGTATACTTCTATCCAGATACCATGACCGCCATCAAATTTGGAACCGACGGCTGGCGCGGCATCATTGCCGAAGATTTCACGTTCGCCAATGCCCGCACAGTCGCCCAAGCCATTGCTCGTTACGTAGTCCGCGGCGAAGACGCGCGCAAGGGCGTTCTGATCGGCTACGACCACCGCTACGCTTCTGACTGGATCGCCGCTGCCGTCGCCGAAACAATCAGTGCAACCGGTACGCCCGTCTGGGTCACCGATAAACCCTGCCCCACGCCCGCCATCTCGCTTCTTGTCCGCCAACGCGCCGCCGCCGGCGGCCTCATGATCACCGCCAGCCACAATCCTCACCAATGGAACGGCATCAAATACAAAGCCAGCTATGGCAGCAGCGCGCTTCCCTCGATCGTCGCGCAAATCGAAAAGGAACTTGCTGAAGTCGCAGGCGCAGGAGTCCCGGCTCTTCCGCCACGCAAAAACCTAATTCAATCGCTCGAGCCCCGCGCCCCCTATCTCGACACCCTGGAAAAACTGATCGACTGGAACCGCCTCCGCGCGAGCGCGCCGGGGGGCGCCCCAAAAAAGAAGTTCCGTTTCGTCTCCGACGTCATGCACGGCTCGGCAGCCGGTCTGCTCGTCGACCTCTTCAAACGCAACGGCATCTCCTGCGACGAAATCCGCGGTACCCGCGACCCACTGTTCGGCGGCGTCCATCCCGAACCCATCGAGCCGCACATCGACGCTTTGCGCCAAGCCGTTCTCGCCGGCAAATATGACGCCGGCTTCTGCGCCGACGGCGACGGCGATCGCATCGGCGCCATCGACCGCGACGGCACCTTCGTCAACCCGCACCAGATTTTCGCGCTCCTCGTCTGGCATCTGGTGGGCACCCGCAAGCTTGCAGGCGACATTGCCAAGACCTTTTCGGTCACAAAACTAATCGACAAGCTCGCTGCCAAATTCGGCCGTACGCTCCATGAAACTCCCATCGGCTTCAAATACATCTGCGAACTAATGCTCGAACAAAACATCCTCATCGGCGGGGAGGAAAGCGGCGGCATCGGCACCAGCCTGTACATCCCCGAACGCGACGCCACCGTCTCCGCCCTTCTTCTCGCCGAACTCATGGCCTGGCATGGCAAATCTCTCGGCGAACTGCTGAAGGTTCTCCACGACGAATTCGGCGAATTTCACTATGGCCGCATCGATCTCGACGTCACTGCCGCCCAAAAAAGCAAAGCCATCGCCCACTTTTCCGACGGCAAGGTCAGGAATCTGCTGGACTGGCCCATCACGGGTCGCGAAAACAAAGACGGCATCAAACTCTACGTCGCCGATCTCGGCTGGGTTCTTGTCCGGGCCTCCGGCACCGAAAATCTACTCCGCGTCTATTGCGAAACCTCGCGACTCGCCACCACCCAAAAAGTTCTTAAGGCCGTAACCGATCTGGTCAAAACTCTCTAGGTGCGAAAATGGAAACCGTAAATCTGAAAAACAAATTCAGCCTTTTCAGCGAGCACTACAAGCCGCGCATCATCGGTGAAGTCAACGACTGCCATGTAAAAGCGGTGAAACTGAAAGGCGAATTCCTCTGGCACCATCACGACCAGGAGGACGAACTCTTCCTGGTGGTCAAAGGCGTGCTAAAAATGAAATTCCGCGACGCCAACAGCACCGAACGCGAAGAAACAATCCGCGAAGGCGAATTTATCGTCATTCCCCGCGGCGTCGAACACTGCCCTTCGGCCGAAGAAGAAGCGCACATCGTCCTAATCGAACCAAAATCGACTTTAAACACCGGGAATGTCACTAATGAAAGGACTGTCGCGCAACTCGAACGCCTCTAACACGGCGATCCTACGAGCGGCACTCAAAACAGCTATGGAACACCGCTTTCACACGCTCGACGTCTTCACCACCACGCGCTTCCACGGCAACCCACTCGCCGTAATCACCGACGGCGACGGTTTGTCGGAAAACGCCATGCTCGCCATCGCGCGCGAAATGAACCTCTCAGAAACCGTGTTCGTCCAGAAACCTACCGACGACCGCGCTCTCGCCCGCCTGCGCATTTTCACCACCAAGGAAGAACTGAAGCTCGCCGGCCATCCCGTCATCGGCACTTGGTTTCTGCTCGCCGAACTCGGCGTTGTTCCGGCGCAAGAAGGCGGCGTTCACGTCCTCCAGCAAACCGGAGCCGGGATTCTTCCCGTGGAAATCCGTTTCAAAGACGGCCGCCCGCAGCGCGTCACCATGACGCAAAGGGAAGCGGCCTTCAAACCATCGAAAATCGACAAAAGGAAACTCGCCGCCGCGCTGGGCCTCTCTGCCAAGGATTTCGATCCCAAACTCGAACCGGAGTTCGTCTCCACCGGAATTTTTAACTTGATGGTCCCGCTGCGTTCCACCTCTGCTCTTTCCAAAATACAAATGAACATGGGCGAACTCCGCCGCCTCCTCGGCAAAAATGGCACCATGGCCTACTGTTTTGTTCTCGGAAAAAACGACAAAGCCGACACGCGCGGTATGCTTCCCTGGGAACTCTACGAAGACGCCGCCACCGGGTCCGCTGCTGGCTCTCTCGGCGCTTATCTAGTCCGCCACAACAGACTCACTGCTGCTCATACCTTACAAATCGTGCAAGGGGAAGACATGGGTCGTCCCAGTCAAATCGAGGTGGAAGTCTCGCAATCCGGCAAAAAACTCGTCCCCCGCGTAAGCGGCGCCGCCGTCCGCGTATTCGAAGGCTCCATCCATATCTGACCAGCCCTGGTGCGGGCCCGAGCAGGCCTGCGCCCGGCTCGGCAACCCGCCCGGACCTACAAAGTATGATTTGAGTTTGTCTTTCTTTTTCTGGAATGACTGCCACAAAACCTGACGGCCACTGCCGCCGTTGGTCGGCCCTATTCGACACCGGGCGCCGGTCCTTACCTTTTAACTCTCGACCGTCGACTTCCCTTCACTCTTCCAAAACGCGTCCAAAACCCCATTCACAAAGGCCCCCGAGTCCTCCGAGGAGAACTTCTTCGCCAGATCCACCGCTTCGTTCAGCACAACTTTGTGCGGTGTTTCCCCGGTTCGCAATTCGTGAATCGCCAGCCGCAGAACGGCGCGATCAATCGCCGCCAACCGCTCAATCCGCCAGTTATCCGCGTGCTTTGTAATGATTTCGTCCAGCGCCCCCACTTCCCTCACCGCGCCTTCAAACAACAGATTGGCATGCTCACTGGTGCTATCGGCGGCCTTGGCGGCTTTCCAGAATTTCAGTTCTAGTTTCTTCACATCCTGCTGACTCATGTCCCACTGAAAAAGCATCTGCATGGCAAACTCGCGTGATTTTGTTCGCAGAGACATTACTTGCGCCGCGACTTTCCCCTGCCGTGCGGCTTGCTCAAGCCTGTACCGGCACGCAGCTTCCGCGACAAATGCGCCATTTCGATGGCTCCTAACCCCGCTTCAAACCCCTTATTCCCGCTCTTCAGTCCGGCGCGATCAATCGCCTGCTCCAGCGTATCGACGGTCAAAACACAAAACATCACCGGCACTCCTGTATCCATCTGCGCCAACTGCAATCCACGCGAAGTCTCCGAACAAACATAATCATAGTGCGCCGTTTCTCCGCGCAACACACAACCGATGGCAATGAGCGCATCATATTTTCCACTCAACGCCAATTTCTTCGCCACCAGAGGCAGTTCAAACGCCCCCGGTACGTGCACCACATGCACATCTTGGCTCGCCGCTCCTGCGCGCTCGAGCGCGTCGAGAGCCGCAGCCAACAAACGGTCCGTAATAAAATTGTTGAATCGGCTGCTGACAATTCCGAACCGCAGTCCTGCCGCGCTCAGTTCGCCGTGCATCTTTCCAGGCACTAGTTTTTCCGTCACCAAGTCCTTCATCTCTCTTTCTGGATTGCAGCGCCGCTCGACGATTTTTTCTCCAGGGGCGGGCGCTTCTCCGTTCCCCTCCACTGGCAGGGGGCTTTAGCCCCGCAAGCAGCCAAATCGCCAATTCACTTCCCTTTAAATTCCGCCGCTCGCTTCTCGAGAAACGCGCTGGTCCCTTCCTTCATATCTTCAGTCCCACACGCCAATCCGAAAAGCGTCGCCTCCAGGAATAGTCCCTCTGCAAGCGGCATTTCCGCTCCCCGCTCAATCGCATCCATGGCATATTTCACGGCCAGCGGCGCATTGGCAATAATTTTCTTCGCCATCGCTTCTGCAGCAGCCAGGAGTTCGGCGGGCTCATAGATGTGATTCACCAGCCCGATCCGCAGCGCTTCTTCCGCCGAAATCTGTTCGCCCGTCAAACAAAGCTCGTGCGCCATGCCTCGTCCGCAAAGCCGCGAAAGTCTCTGCGTCCCGCCATAGCCCGGCAAAAGCCCGAGCTTGGCCTCCGGCTGGCCCAATTTGGCGGTCCTGCTCGCCAACCGAATGGTGCAGGCCATCGCCAACTCACACCCTCCGCCCAAGGCAAACCCGTTGATTGCGGCGATCGACGGCTTCCCCATGGTCTCGAGCAAATGCATCACACCCTGCCCCAGCAGCGCCAACTCTTTTCCGCCCGCCGCGTTCTGCGTGGCTAGCCCTGAAATATCCGCCCCCGCCACAAACGCTTTTTCACCCGCTCCGGTCAAAATCAGAACCCGCACGCCGGCGTCCTCGCGGGCCTCCACAAACGCCGCTTTCAATTCAATAAACGTCTGGGTATTCAAAGCATTCAAAACCTTTGGCCGGTGCAAGGTGATGAATGCAATCCCGTCCCGCTTCTCATACAAAATGTTCTCGTATGCCATAGTCAATTCTGTTTGCAAATTGTCAAAATGATCTCATCGCGGAACAAATTCTAACAGAATCCATTAACTCTCCGGGCCTCGGCAGCGAACTTTGCGTCTCTGCCTGGTCGTTTGCTGCGGTTTTCGCTTCCCGCTGTCCACCGCTCGATTGTCAACTTTCTTCAAACCTTCGGCGTTTCAAACGCCACCACAATGTCGCCTTTCTTCCGTGCTTCCTCAATCGAGGCTTCCGCCCGATTGATCAAATCCGTAACAATGTCTTCGCTGTCAAAATCGGGCTTCGCCACCGCTTCCACAATCCCTGCGCTCAAAGTGATCTGAGTGGAATCCCACGGCGGCCGCAATCCACTCGCCGCTCTCCGTAATTTGTCCGCCAGGTTGAGCGCCCCGGTAATCGTGGTATCCGGTAAAATAAAAGCCAGGGACCACGACGTATATTTCACCGCTATATCATTCTGTCGCACGATCGACTGCAAGGACCGCGCCAGCTGCTCGAGGAACCTTTCCATCGGCGGCTCACCCTGCTGCCGCAAAATCTCGGCCCCGCGATCGATCTGCAGAATCGCCAGTGAAAGCGGGGTTCCCTGCGTGCGCGCGCGGTCCGCTTCCGTCAAAAGGCAACTCTGATACGAACTTCGGCTCAACAGCCCGGAACGTTCGTCGGAAACCCCCATGCGCCGTACCAGCGACCGCAGCCGTGTGTGGCTCACGCTCATCAACATCTGGTCGCCAATCGCCTGCAGAAAGTACGCCTCGTTGGGCTTCCACCGGTGCGGTTCCGCGTGCCCCACAATCAGCATGCCCGCCGGTTGCTGCGTCTCTTTATCCGTAATCATCACGCCCAGCGCGGTCGCCAATCCCAATTCATTCAGGATCGAGCCATCGCCTGCGTCCACCACCAGACCGCCCAGTTCATCCGGCTCCGCTTTTTCCATTTGCGCCAGCAGAAACACCACTTGCGCGCCCGGCGCCGGACGTATCTCTGAAGCGCAATATTCGGCGGCCATTTCCGGCGGGCGCCCGGGTACTCCGACCACGGCCAGTGCTCGGGTGGCGCGCATGTATCCCCCCACTTCGTTCACCGCCGTGTTCAACATGGCTCGGGGAGTTTGTTGCCGGAATATTTTTTGATTGATTTCGGAAATCTTGGCGAGATCCCGCATCGTTTCGGCCGCGTAAGCGCCGGTCTTGCTCACACTGACCGGGGCCGGCTCTTCTTCTTTTGCCGCCGGTTTCGGAGGCGGTGCGGGCGCCTCAACTTTGGGCGCAGGAGGTCCTTGCGGCCACCAATTCGCCAGCTGATAAAGATTCGCCAGCCTCTGGTTTTTCTTTTCTTCTCCCGGAAACATCGCTGCGATCTTTTGCAGGCGTTCCAGGGCCTTGTTCTGCAGGGAGTACTGCAGAAAAATCTCGGTCTGCACGATCAAGTCTTCAAGCGCCTGCATTTGCCGGCTTTCTTCGCTGATCGGCTGCCGGTGTACATCGCCGTGCGCCGACGGAGTCTGGCCCTGCATGACCGTTGCTGCCGAAGAAGAAGCCGAGCGCGCCAATCGTCCGGTTAATCTCTTTAAAAATCCTTCATCAACGTGCCCGCGCAGTTTTTCAAGGCGCTCATGGCTTCGATAGTCGTAAGCGTCGATATCCACTAGCTTATCGAGGGACTCGCACGCCTTTTGAAAGTTTCCCGCCTTAACATAGACATCAAAAAGCTTTATGAGGACGTCAAAATACTGCGACTCGCGATTCAGTTCGTTGTGCAGAGAGGCCCAGAATTCCAGAATGCCTTGCGAATTGGGATGCTTTGCTCCCACCGCATCCATCTGTCCGGCGAATTCATTTTGCCGTTTGTCGGCAAACATCCGCCGCTTCAACGTCGCGAGCACTTCCACGGCGTTGCCCTCTTGTCCCGCCCCGGCATAGTAATCGGCAAGTTCAAACAAACGGGGCGCGCCTTCATTTTTTTCGCGCAGGAGTTTTTCAAGAATTCCACGCGCGCGGTCGAGTTGCCCGGCGCGCATCAATGCATCGCCAAAGGTGTCCAGAAAAAGCGGATCGCTTTCTGTTGCGGCAAATGGCTCCAGCAATGCCGCTGCCTCCTGCGGTTCTCCCGAACGCAATTTTGCCGCGGCATAGAGAAGTCCCACGCTGCGTTCATTGGGCGCAAGTTTGTGTGCACGGCCCAGCAGTTTCAGCGCATCGGCTTCGGCCTTGCTCGCTGCGGCAAGTTGTCCGGCGCGCAGATAACTCCGCGCCGCCAGAGCATTTTTGCCGATCTTTTCGGCGGCTTCGGCCAGGCGCAGTTGCCGCCCCAGATTTTCCGGATCAAGCTGCGCCACCCGCTCCCAGCAAAACAGCGCATCCTCTTCGCGGTTGGCCGCGCTGAAAAGCTCCGCAGCCTTGGTATATTGCTCGATGGCTTCGTCGGCGCGATTCTGCCGCTGCATCAAAAACGCGTAGCGGGCAATGCGTTCCGGCGGTTGCGGCACTGGGCCGGTGCGCAGGAATCGATTGTAGATGGCCAGCGCTCTGGTCTCTTCGCGCGGATCCACCATCAGATCAAACAGCATGCCGTAATAATTTGCCGCGAGGTCCGGTTTATCGGTCCGCGAATACAGGTCTCCCAGCGCCTGGGTGGCCTCCTGGTGCTGCGGAGCCTCTTCCAGGACTGCCAGATACGCCTCTATGGCGTCCTCGACCCGGTTCTTTTCGAGGAATCGCTTGGCGCGATCCAATTGTTTGCTGACGTCTACGGCCATCCGTCCGGGTTGCCTTTGCGCGTGTCTGCGGTGTTCCCAACTGCTGGTCTTGGGCTCCTGCGCTGGCTGGGTGCGCGTTGCCCGTTCCAACTATATACCCCGCTAGGATACCGGGCAAAAGTCGCGCGCACCAGTGATGTAGAATGCGCTAAGGGAGTTACTCATTCGCGCAGAATCTAGCTGGGAGTTGGGTTTTGCTTGATCAGGACTCCCGGTCTGGCGGCAATCTCCTGGCGCAGGCATTCCGGGCATAGGCACGCCGTGGCTTCCGCCGGCATGGGAATATGCGGCAGCTCAGAACACCAGCAATGCTGTTCCAGATTGCATTGGAACGCCGCATGGCAACGTGGGCACTTTTTCTCCATAAGCCGAATTGTCCCTCACGGCTGCAAAATAGCAATCAATTCTTCTCGAGCAACAAGCTTTTTACATCTCCCGGCGCGAAGCTGACGTCGCGCGCAAAGTATGGCAAACTGAATGTTTACACAGCGTGGTTTTTGCGCTGCTGAGGCGTGGACCGGCAGCGAACGGGTTCACGGGAAAAACCGGGCAAGCAGATTCAGCTTTTGCTGCTGACACATGCCGGCAACAAACAAAAAATGGATCCAAAGTTCATACGCAATTTCTGCATCATAGCGCACATTGACCATGGCAAGTCCACACTGGCGGACCGCCTGCTCGAAATGACCGGCGCGCTCACTTCGCGCGAAATGCAGGAACAGGTCCTCGACTCGATGGATCTCGAGCGCGAGCGCGGCATCACCATCAAGGCCAAAAGCATTCGTCTGCACTACACGGCGAAAGACGGAAACACCTACCGCCTGAATTTGATCGATACCCCGGGACACGTCGACTTTTCGTACGAAGTTTCGCGTGCCCTTTCCGCGTGCGAAGGAGCATTGCTTGTCGTCGACGCTTCGCAGGGCGTTGAAGCGCAAACTGTTGCGAATACCTTTCTCGCTGCGGGCCACAATCTCACAATCGTTCCGGTCATCAACAAAATTGATTTGCCGGCGGCACAAACCGATTTCGTAAAAGAACAAATCGAAACCGTGCTCGCGATTCCTGCCGACGATGCGCTCTTGATCAGCGCAAAAAGCGGACTGGGTGTCGCTGAGGTTCTCGAAGCAATTGTGCAACGCGTTCCGCCGCCGAAGGGTGACGCGGAAAATCCGTTACAGGCGCTGATTTTTGATTCCTGGTTCGACATCTACCGCGGCGCCGTTGTTCTGGTGCGTGTCATGGAAGGCCGCCTGCGCAATCACGAGAAAATTCGCCTTGTTTACAGCAACGAGGTCTACGAAGTCGAACAGCTCGGCACCCTGACTCCCAAGCCGGTCGCGCTGCAGGAATTGGAGGCCGGAGACGTCGGCTTCATCGTCGCCAATATCAAGCGCGTGGCCGATGCGCGCATGGGCGACACTGTTACGGAAGCGAACCGCCCGGCTGTGGCGCTTCCGGGATTTGAAGCCATCAAGCCGATGGTCTTTGCCGGATTGTTTCCGGTGCTGGCCGATGACTATGAACCGCTGCGCGACGCACTCGGCAAATTGCAGCTGAATGACGCCGCGTTCTTTTACGAGCCGGAAAATTCCGTCGCTCTCGGATTCGGATTTCGCTGCGGCTTTCTGGGTTTGCTGCACATGGAAATTGTGCAGGAGCGTTTGGAACGCGAATTCGGAATCAATCTGATCACTACCGCGCCGAGCGTGCGTTACCGCATCACGCGCACCAGCGGCGAAGTCATCGAAGTCGACAGTCCCGCGAAATTTCCCACTCCCAGTGACATCGAAAAGATCGAAGAGCCGATTATCAAGGCCATGATCATCACCAGCGAGGAATCTGTCGGCGGAATTCTTCAACTTTGCCAGGACAAACGCGGAGTCCAGAAAAACTTTGAATTTCTCTCCCCGACGCGCGTCATGCTCACCTACGAATTGCCTCTCAACGAAATTGTTCTCGATTTTTATGACCGGCTGAAGAGCGTTTCGCGCGGTTACGCCTCGCTCGACTATCATTTGGCCGGCTACCACGAATCCGACCTCATCAAACTCGACGTACTGGTCGCGGGCGAGCCGGTCGACGCCCTGGCGCTGATCATTCACCGCGATTTTGCTGCCGAACGCGGCCGCGAGCTGGTTTCCCGTTTGCGGAAATTGATACCGCGGCAAATGTTTGATGTGCCGATTCAAGCCGCGATCGGAAGCCGCGTCATCGCCCGGGAAACGGTTTCTGCCATTCGCAAAAACGTAATCGCCAAGTGCTACGGCGGCGACATTTCCCGCAAACGAAAACTCCTTGAAAAGCAAAAAGAAGGCAAAAAGCGCATGAAGCGCGTCGGGCAGGTCGACATCCCCCAAGAAGCCTTCCTGGCCGTCCTCAAAGTCGCCTCCTCTTCCGACGACGAATAGATTTCAGCCGGGCCAGGCGACCGCTGGCAACAACCGCAACTGATTTATTCTTCTCGACCTTTTACTTCTGTTCGCAATTTTCCACGATGGAGTTGAATGGTGACCTGGGCGCCAAGATTTACCTGGTCGGCGGAGCGGAGGAGGTTGCCCGCGGCGTCGGTGGCTATGGCGTAGCCGCGCTCCAGCACTTTCAGCGGGCTGCGCTCCTGGAGTTGGAGCGTTAATTTCTCTAGCCGGTCGCGCTTGTGGAGGAGGGCGCGTTCGGCGCGGACGCCCAGTTCGGCGGCGCGTTTGTCCAGGCGCAGGCGGAACGCGGAGATTTTTACCCTGAAGTCGAACGAAGCGATGCGCAGGCGGGCGGCGGTGTAGCGTTTGCGGGAGTGTTCAAGCCGGGCGCGCAAGCCGGCAGCCAGGCGCGAAGTCATTTCATCAGCGCGCTGGCGTTGCTGGCGGAGAAGATCGAGGGGACGGCGGAAGCCGCGGCGCGCACTGAGTTCGTGGACGCGGCGCGAGGATTCAAGCAGGCGGTAGCGAATCAAACTGGAGAGCGTCTCGCGAAGGTCAGCGATGTGCCTGTCGAATTCGCGCCGCGTTTGCACGACAAGTTCGGCGGCAGCGGATGGCGTGGAGGCGCGCATGTCGGCAACGAAATCGCAGATCGTAAAATCGGTTTCGTGGCCAATCCCTGAAATTGTGGGGATTTCTGAAGCGCAGACGGCGCGGACCAGAATCTCTTCGTTAAAGGCCCACAAATCCTCCATCGAGCCGCCACCGCGCGCCAGGATGATCACGTCGACGAGCTTTCTGGCGTTGAAATGCTTCAGACCGGCGACAATTTCGGCGGCCGAGCCTTCCCCCTGAACGCGCACGGGATAGACGGTGATGTGTACGTTGTGAAAGCGGCGGGTGAGAATGCGGACGACGTCGCGCACCGCGGCACCGCGCGGAGAAGTGATGACCCCGATGCGATTCGGGAGAAGCGGGAGGGAACGTTTTCGCGCGGCAGCGAAAAGCCCCTCGGCTTCGAGACGTTTTTTCAGCTGCTCGAACGCGAGTTGCAGAGCCCCGCGTCCTACGGGCTCCATGCTTTCCACGTAAATTTGATATTCACCGCGCGATTCGTAGACGCTGATGGAGCCCCGCATGGTGACTTGCAGGCCGTCGGCGGGCTTGAACTTCATGGCACGGAGCTGAGTTTTGAAACAGACGCAGCGGATTTGCGCGCGTTCATCTTTGAGGGTGCAGTAAAGGTGGCCGGACTGCGCTTCGCGACAGTTGGAGATTTCACCCTGGACCAGGATGTCGGTGAAATTGCGCGAGAACAGATCGCGGATTTTTGCCGTAAGTTCGCTGACCGAGAAGATCCGCTTGTCCGGCATGAGGTTGAAGGTGAGTTGGTTCATGAGGAAAGGCTATTTTAACATCGGGCGCAACCAGGCACCAGTTTCAAACGGAAATTGGGGGCCTCTCCAGGAACGGAAGAGAGTGAAAACCAGCATAGAGGCAAACAACACGTTGGTAAAAGCGGCAGCCCCGGCGGCAGTTCCAGAAAGTGCCAGAGAAAGATCTTGGCGCCAGGTGAATTTGATTTAACATGAGGCGCGGACGGCAGTCTTTATTGCACCTCTAAAAGGATCCCTATGGATTTCACGACGACGAAGTGGTTTCGTAGCGGCGAACTGATTGCGCTGGTGGCCGTTTTATTGATTTCGATTTGGATTGGACACGAGAGCAGTGTTGCGGCTGCGGAAAATTATGATTTGGTGATATTGGGCGGGCGGGTGATGGATCCGGAGTCGGGACTGGACGCGGTGCGGAATGTGGGGATTCGCGGAGCGAAGATAGCGGCGATTTCAGAGAAGGCATTGACGGGCAAGCAGACCATCGAGGCCAAAGGGCTGGTGGTGGCTCCGGGATTTATTGATTTGCATGAACATGCGCAGCAACCGGCGGATTATTTGTTTCAAGCGCATGACGGCGTGACGTCGTCGCTCGAGCTGGAAGTAGGGACGGCGGACGTGGACGAGTGGTATGCCGCGCGGGAAGGAAAGGCGCTGATCAATTTTGGCGTGAGCGCGGGTCATATTCCGGTGCGCATGAAGCTGATGCACGACCCGGGGAAATTCTTGCCGACCGGCGAGGCAGCACATCGGATTGCGACAGCGGAAGAGAGTGGGGCGATTCAGAGTGAGATTGATCGCGGATTGCGGCGGGGGGCCCTAGCCGTGGGGATGGGTGTGAATTACACCGAGGGGGCTTCGCATCAGGAAATAGTGGATGTGTTCAAGGTGGCGAAGAAAAATGGCGCGCCCGTGCATGTACATTTGCGGTTTGGCGGAATCAAGGAGCCGACAACCGGACTAGCGGCGCTCGAAGAAGTGATTGCGGCGGCCCAGTCGACAGGCGCGTCGCTGCACGTGGTGCATATTACCAGCATGGGTTTGCGCGACACCCCGCAGCTGATTGCCATGTTTGAGGGGGCCAAGCGGAACGGAATGGATATTACAACGGAGTGCTATCCGTACACGGCCGGGAGCACACAACTGGAGTCCGCGATATTTGATCCGGGCTGGCAGGAGCGGCAAGGGATCAGTTTCAAGGACTTGCAATGGGCACAGACGGGCGAGAGATTGACGGCGGAGACGTTTGAGAAATACCGGAAAGAGGGAGGGCTGGTGGTGATTCACTCGATTCCGGAGGTCGCGGTACGGGCGGCGGTGGCAAATCCGTTGATTATGATTGCCAGTGACGGGATTCCGCATACCGGGCCGAAGATTCATCCGCGGGGACAAGGGACGTTTGCCCGGGTGCTGGGGCATTATGTACGCGAGGAAAACATTGTGGATTTGATGACGGCGCTGCGGAAAATGACTTTGCTGCCAGCGCAGAGGCTCGAGACCCGGGCGCCGGTATTTAAGGAAAAAGGCAGAATTCGCGTGGGAGCGGACGCGGATATTACGGTGTTTGATCCGGCGCGGGTGATTGACAAGGCGACATTTGACGAGCCTTTGCAGTATTCAGCCGGGATACAGTTTGTATTTGTGAATGGAGTGGTGGTGCTCAAGGATGGGCAACTTGTTGAGGGAGTTTTTCCCGGGCGGCCGGAGCGGGCGCCGATAACGCAATAATTTTCTTGAAACAAGGATGTGGGAGCGATTCGCGGCGCTATTTTTTTCCGCCGATTACCTGGCCGTGTGCCAATGCGGCGACCAGGGAGACTCCACCGATGATATTGCCGAGAAGTGCCGGCGTGAAGAAATTGGTGAAGTAACGAAGGAGAGAAACGTGGCCGGACGCGACCAGATAAAAAATATTGGTAGAACCGGCGATGATGTGGCTCAGACTTCCGATGCCGATGACATAGGTCACGATGATAATGATGGCGACGCGCGAGGAATCGGCCCCGGGCAGCATCCAAACCATCAGAGCGATAAGCCAGCCGGCGAAAACAGCTCGCAGGAATATTGTGCCGAAGCCGAGTCCCCAATGTGCCGCGGCAATGTCGGCGATACTTTTCTCAATGGCCGGATCAAAAATGGGAATGCGAGCGATGACCAAGCCAAAAATCGCTGTGCCCAGAAGATTTGCGGACAGGACGATGGTCCAGAGGCGGGCGACATGAAGAAAAGTTTTGGCGTCTTTGTGAAGCAGAAGGGGCAGGACTACGGTAAGAGTGTTTTCTGTGAAGAGTTGCTGGCGGCCCAATATTACGATTAGGAATCCGAGACAGTAACCGGAACGGGCAATGAGGGGACGCCAGGGAGCGTCGGGCAGGTGAGCCGTGAGAAACGCTTCGGCCAGTAGGGAAAACCCGATGGAGAGTCCCGCGGCCAGGCCGGACCATGCGAGAGCGGACAAGGGGCGGACGAGTTCATCTTCGCCTTCAAGGCGGACGGTCTCGTAAACGACGGCAGCGCCGATGGCCGCACGCTGTTCGACCTGTCGTTCTTCGGCGCGGGTGGTGATTGGGCTTTCCGGATCGTCGACGATGGATTTCGATTTTGCGGAAGCTTTAGTCATAGCGGACTTTGCCCGGATTATATCCAAGGCAGCTGGTCTGCGGAGTAGGGTAGATGCTGTAGCGGATGGCTGCGCGAGCCGGGAAACAGTTCAGCGGCGGAGTTGGGAGATGAGCCAGAAGACGAGACTTAGCGCGGCGCTTAGGAGCAGGCAGGTGATGAGTGGGGAATAAATTGTAAAGTGCTCGCCTTTGTGGACGATGTCACCGGGGAGTTTGCCAATGCGGAAGGGAAGTTTGCCGCTGAAAAAGAGAAAGGCGCCGGTCACAAGGAGAAGTGCGCCGACGACCAGCAGCGTGCGGCCGAGTTCGCGGGAGGGGTCCACTGAGCCGATTCTACGAGCCAGCAGAAGCGCAAGTCAAAGAATGCTGCGAATTCAATTCGACTACGGCGACCCGAATGGCACGTGAAACACGAGATCGGCCTTGAATGGCTGGGGTCTACCGTCCTTTACATAGGGTTTGAATTTCCAGTTCATGATGGCTTTGTCGATCGCACCAAGAACGGGAGCGGAGAGATTGTGGGTGTTTTCAATGCCGAGAAATCTCCCGTCATCGTCAATGGAGATACGAGCAACATATTCGGTACCGGGCATGTCAGTATCCGGCGGAAAACGCGGTTCGTGAATGTTGCCAGCCAGTTTTCGGGCTTCTCTGTCGGTTAGCAAAGGAGGTGCCTGCGCTCCATCGATTTCCGTTTGAAAGCTGAAACCCATCAACGATTCAATTTGAACGGGAATTCCGCCAAGGGTTGGCGGCTTAAGACGCCATTTCATTAGGGTATCGTGCAGCGGTGCTTCCATGGCGGCGTTGTCACAACCTGCGGAATAGGCTTCGCGAATATGTCCTGTTCTGTCGGCGGCGATAAAAATTCCGCAGCCGCCTTTGAGGATTCCCTGCCCGACCTTGGGCCAGGAGATTTCCGTGCTATCAAGAGCCAGTTTTCTGACCATGTCGTCGCTGACCCGCACGCGGGTGATTTGTTCTGCGAGCGGAGTGGGTTCCTGAATAGCGAACATGGCTTCGTCTGGAGATAATAAGAGTTCCAGAGTATTGATCTGAGTCTCGAGTTTCGATACCCGATCCAATTGCCTGTCGATTTTGCGCGAGACCCATTTGCCTTCGAATTTTTTGTAATCTTTAAACTCCGCGAAATAGGCTTTCGTAAAAACCGAGGAAAGCAACTGCTGCGAGCCTTCGAAACAGATGACCCAACGGTCGATTCTCATGGGAAAGTCGACACAGGTATCGGAATTTGCCCCGCCCCGCGGTGGCAACATTAAAGAGTTGGCTTTTCGTAGGTCAGCCAGCATGGGAACGGGATCGAAGGTGGCGGTAACCATGTCATTGAGCCATGCGGGGAAATAGTCTCCGGTGTTTTTCTCAGAGATGGCGTCGCCGTTGACAATGCGTACCTGCGAAAAATCCGGCGACTCGATGATCCTTTTCCATTTCGTGGGCGAAACCCAATATTCTTCGATTTTGGCGCGAGGTGCGGAACCGGGGACCGCAGTTTCCATGACACTGGCGACAAGATGAAACGGTTTGCTACCGGGCCATGTTAGTTGCGATTTCCGGAGAGCTTTCTCGATGGCTTCGGCTGCAGGAACGCGGGAGTCATCGGCGCCGAGCGCCGCCGTTGTGAGAATGCAGATTAGAAATACGGCGATAACCTTCAACCGCTTAGCGCCCCCTGGATTTCAACGCTGAGTGTAATGAGCGCGGCGCAGGGGAACAAGAAAAAATTACGTTGATGGCGATTGCGGCAGGAGCGGAGTCGGCGCGGCTTTCGCGATTTATCCAGCGGCGGGAGTTCCTGAAGTGGAACGTCGCGGCCCGCGGCTGCAGGAATTGGTGGCGGATGCCGGGCGCGACGCAAAAAGGGGACACGATACATCGTGCCCCCTATACGTTGACAGGAAATATTGGT
>Ga0193716_1000071_pt1 | contig 60092 bp, 56 predicted proteins | sample U2c1metaG_FD_145901 | JGI IMG/M metagenome (GOLD analysis project Ga0193716, IMG submission 145901) | Soil microbial communities from a riparian zone of the East river system, Colorado, United States - U2c1 | ecosystem: Environmental > Terrestrial > Soil > Riparian zone | place: USA: East River...
CGAAGATGTGCCTTACCAGAATGCGCGAGTTGGCCGGAGAGATGGTCGAGACCGCTCATCGTGCCGGCTCGTACGTGGTGGTCCATGGCTCCGATGCAACGGATCATGCTGCCGAGTATCTTCGGTACGGCTGCGACTACGTGCTGGATGGTGAGGCAGAAGGCATACTACTCGAACTGGTGCGTTCCTTGGTTGCCGGAACCGGCGTTGCTCACATTCGCGGTTTGCGCTGGCTGGAGCCATCGGGGGAAATTGCCGCTTCCGGTCCTGCTTTGACGAACGGCACTAACCATACTGCCGCGCTTCCTTTCCCGGCGCGGGACCTCATAAATCTTTCCGCCTATCGTGACGCCTGGAAAGCTGCGCACGGTTTTTTCTCTTTGAACATCATCGCCAGCCGCGGCTGTCCCTTTCGCTGCAACTGGTGCGCCAAGCCGATTTTCGGCGACAGCTATCAGCTGAGGCCCGCCGCTGAAGTTGCCGAAGAAATGAGCCTGCTCCGCGAACAATATGGCGCCGATCACCTATGGTTCGCTGACGATATTTTTGCGCTCAATCGCCATTGGATTCAGGAATTTGCAGACGCCGTTGAAAAACTTGGGTGCGCCGTCCCTTTCAAAATTCAAGCACGCGCAGATTTGTTGACGCCTGAGGTTGTGCACGCGCTAAAGCGAGCGGGTTGTGCCGAGGTCTGGATGGGGATCGAGTCCGGTTCACAGAAAATCCTCGACGCCATGGAAAAAGGTCTGCGCGTGGAGCAGGCCATTACCGCGAGACAAAGCTTGCAACGCGAGAGCATTCGGGCCTGTTATTTTCTACAGCTCGGGTATCCCGGAGAACTGTGGGAAGACATTCAAAAGACCATCTCCTTGGTCCGCCATACGCGGCCTGATGATATCGGAGTGTCGTTTTCCTACCCGCTACCGAACACGCGATTTCATGCCCGCGTCCGTGAACAACTGGGCAAAAAGCAGAACTGGTCCGACAGTGAGGATCTTTGTGTAATGTTCAAGGGAACTTACACGGATCAGTTTTACCGTTCCGTCCGCGACGCACTTCACGCCGAAGTGGAAAGCTGGCATGTCTCCGCGCCAGATACCCGGGCAGTTCACGACGCCTGGAGCGCTGTCGAAGCGCTCGAACCCGGCAACCGCAACCAGGATGCCACCCAGTTACCGAACGTAGCCACCCGGGAACGCAATTCACTTGTGTCCAGTTCGCAATTTGTGCATTTGGAAACAAGCGTGACGGCTTTGCGAGAGATCAATGACTGATCTCCTTCTCACGCACGGCTATTTCCTCTTTGAAGATCCCAAAGAACTTCAGATCAGAAAACCCTATGTCCCATTGGGAATTCTTTACATCTGCTCCCATCTGCGAAGCAAAGGTTTCAGCGTAGAGGTCTTTGACACGACATTCTCCAGCATGGACGCATTGACCGAGCATTTGTCCAATACCACTCCCTCAGTTTTGGGGATATACGCCAACTTGATGACCCGAAAGCGAGTCATTGAGATTCTGAGGGTTGCCCATCAAGCAGGTTGGACAACCATAGTTGGCGGCCCCGAACCGGGCGCCTACATTCAGGAATATCTCGACGCGGGCGCCGATGTCGTGGTCCTCGGCGAAGGCGAAGTGACCATGGAAGAACTTCTGCCGGCACTGCGAGAAGATTCGCGCGCCGCTCTTCACCGGGTGAATGGGATCGCCTTCAGCGAAGAAGATGGACGGGTATGCCGCACACTGGCCCGTTCGCAACTCGCGGATTTGGACGCGCAGCCGTGGCCAGCTCGTGATGCCGTGGACATCCGCCAATACATGCAAACGTGGCGCGATGCACATGGCAAAGGTTCCTTATCCTTTATCACCGCTCGGGGATGTCCCTACCGTTGCCGCTGGTGCAGTCACCAAGTTTTCGGGATGACGCACCGCAGGCGCAAACCGAAGCAGGTTGTTGACGAGGTGGAATGGCTTCTTTCTACGTATCAACCGGACATGGTCTGGGTCGCCGATGACGTATTCACCATACATCACGGATGGCTGCGCGAATATGCAGCTGAAATGCGCCGTAGAGGCTTATACGCTCCCTTCGAATGTATTTCGCGGGCGGACCGGCTGAACCCGGAAGCCGCCGATCTATTGGCAGAACTGGGCTGCTTCCGCGTGTGGATTGGGTCTGAAAGTGGATCCCAGCGAATTCTGGATGCCATGGACCGCGGCGTCACCGTCCAACAGGTTCAGGCTGCCGTGTCTTTGTGCAAGGAACGCAAGATCCAGACTGGGATGTTCTTGATGTGGGGTTACCAAGGCGAAGAGCTGCAGGATATTGAGGCGACTATCGAGCACGTGAAGCGGACAGATCCGGATGTTTTCTTCACTACAGTCTCTTATCCCATCAAAGGAACTCCCTATTACGAACAGGTTGCCAAATCTCTGGTGCAACTGAAACCGTGGGGTTCTACCTCCGACAGGGAAATATCCCTGCAAGGACGACGTTCGACGAAATTTTATGAGTTTGCGGACCGCTTGTTGCAAGACGAAGTGAAACTCGCGCGCATGCAAAGGGCAGGCAGCGGGGAAGCGGCCGAACTGGAATTGCGGCAGCAGGTCAACATGCTACGCAAGTGCTTGTATTCCACCTCGAGTGAGGTACAGGCATGAGCGGGGCGAATAGCGTGCATTGCTCTGCTGCCGCAATCGCATTTGATCGTGTGGCAGATTCATACGATGAATTGTTCACGCGGACCGCAATTGGTCGGGCGCAGCGTGCGCCAGTGTGGACAGAGCTATTGAAGGTTTTTCACGACGGCGAGCGGATTCTGGAATTGAATTGCGGAACCGGAGAAGATGCCAGGTTTCTTGCACAGAACGGGCGGTTTGTGACCGCTTGTGACGCTTCGGCTGGAATGATTGCGGTCGCCACAAGTCAGCCGGCAATCGAACCGGGATCGGGTGCAATTCGATATCTACAAATCGCCAATGAAGAGCTGCATCGCTTGCCCGCCGATGCGCCCTACGACGGCGCGTTCTCGAATTTTTCAGGTTTGAATTGCATTGCCGATTGGCCCGCTTTCGCTCAAAGTGTCGCTTCTGCCGTGCGCCCTGGGGGGCGTGTTTTGCTTTGCCTATGGAGCCGTATTTGCCTGGCGGAGATCGCGTGGTTCCTTGCGCGTGGACAGTTCAAGAAGGCGTTTCGCCGATTCGCCGATAAACCAACCGCGAAGCTCGGGGGTTTAACTGTCCCGATCTCCTACCCGTCCATTTCTCGCATAGAGAGAGATTTGCTGCCGTGGTTCTCCCTGGAAAAGCGCAAAGCTGTGGGTCTGTTCGTTCCACCGTCCTATGTGGAACCATGGGCCCAAAAAAATCGAAAGTCCCTGGCTCAACTGGAAAAACTGGACAGCATATTCGCCCAATGGCCGATCTTGCAGGACCTGGGCGACCACGTGCTCCTGCAATTTGTGCGGTGTTCACAGTGAGTGCGACCACACTGCCGGAAGAATTCTTGCGGACCGCCCCCCGTCAGTCTCCGGCAACGGAACAATCCACTGGGATTGTTCTGCGCTGCCCGGCTTGCGGAACGGTTAAAAGCGAATCGGCGCAGCAACCATCGGCGGCCGGCACCGGCCCTGTGGTTTGCCGCAACTGCTCTTTTTACATGACTCAGAATCGCGGCGTCTGGCAAGCGCTTCCAGCAGAACGCCACAAGCACTTCGAGCAATTTATGTTGGAGTACGAGCAGGTTCGCAAGGCCGAGGACAGAGGCAGTGCTTCATCGGAATTTTATCTGGCCTTACCATTCCGCGATTTGACCCGTCACAATTCCTGGCAGTGGTCGATTCGAACGCGCACACACTTGTATATCGTGCGAAATATCTTGCCGACACTGCGTAGAAAAAACAATGAATCTCTCAAAATCCTGGATTTGGGAGCCGGCAACGGGTGGCTGTCGTACCGCCTGGCTGCTTTGGGTCACTCCCCAACGGCGGTCGATCTGCTAACAAATGAATTTGACGGACTGGGGGCAGCGCATCACTATGCGTCGGCCATTCCAAGCTTATTCCCACGATTTCAAGCTGAGCTGGATAACCTTCCTTTCGCCAGCGACCAATTCGATTGCGCTATTTTCAACGCCGCTTTCCACTATTCAGAGAATTATGAGCGAACCTTGTCCGAGACGATGCGGTGCCTGCGCCCAGGAGGAACCATCATCATTGCCGATTCCCCTACCTACTCTGGCGAGAGCGTCGGGCGCCAAATGGTGGTGGAGCGCCAGGAGATGTTTCGAAGGAGCTTCGGATTTGCGTCCGATAGTTTGAACAGTTCAGAGTTTTTGACTCCCCAGAGACTGCTCGAGTTGGCGGCGAAGCTTCGACTGGAGTGGAAAACTCACAAGATTTGGTATGGCCTTCGGTGGGCCAGCCGTCCTCTGCTTTCTCGACTGAAACGGCGGAGAGAACCAGCAGAGTTTCTTGTCTATACCGGTCAGGTGAAAAGGTAATGATAGTCTTATTCAATCCGCGTGCAACGAAGCCCCGCAATCGACGGTTTCCCTTATCGGTAATGGCTCTAGCGGCCGTGCTGGAGGGCCGCGAGGATTACCAGATTGTCGACGGCAATCTCGATGAGAATCCAACGGGCACAATCGCCGACCTGGTTCGTCTGAACAACGTTGAAATGCTGGGCGTAACGGTGATGCCGGGACCGCAGATGGCGGCCGCCGTCCTCACTTGTCGCGAAATCCGCAATCTGTTTCCCAAATTGCCGATCGTATGGGGAGGGTATTTCCCCTCGATCTATGGCGACGCGGCGCTGAATGCCCGCTATGTCGACTATGCCGTGCGCGGCCAGGGTGAGGAAACGCTGCTTGAACTCCTTGACGCAATCCGCGGCAAGCGATCGTTCGACGGAATTCTCGGATTATCGTACAAGGATATGTTCGGCTTGCATCGCCACAATCCGGAACGGTTGATGAAACCGCCAGACGCCTTCCCGTGGTCGCCATTCCACCGGGTCGCGGTGGAAAAATACCTTCGCCCCTCCTTCTTTGGCCGTCGTACCGCTGCTCATCACGCCAGCATTGGATGCCCGTTCCGCTGCAGCTTTTGTGGAGTACATGCCGCCTACGGCAATCGTGAACTGGTAGAAAGCCCCGCGCGGACCGAAGCGATCTTGCGACATTTGAAAACGCAGTATGGAGCTGATTCGGTCCAATTCTATGACATGAATTTTTTCTTGAAAGAGAAACACGCTGTTGAACTCGCAGAACGGATCACTCCTCTGGACTTTTCCTGGTGGTGCGAAGCACGCATCGACACCTTCAATCGCTATTCCGATGCGACCCTCAGCGCCTTGCGCAAAGCGGGTTGCACCATGATTTTCTTCGGAGCGGAATCCGGATCCGACTGGGTGTTGAAAGAGATGCAGAAAGACATCACGACGGAAGAGACGCTCGCCGTTGCGCGGCGGATAAGGCAATTCGGCATCATCCCCGAGTTTTCATTTGTAATTGGTAACCCGCGCGATCCGGAAAGAGATACCCGCGAGACTTTGCAATTCATCCGCAAGATCAAGCAAATTAACAAAGAATCTGAAATTATCATTTACCACTATACGCCGGTGCCGCAGCGAACAGAGATGTACGGAAAGATCGACGGCCAAGTGGAATTTCCGACTTCGCCTGACGAGTGGGCTAGCAAGCGTTGGATGGATTTCACGCTGCGCATTGATCCCAACACACCCTGGTTGAAACGCAAAACCAAGAAGCTAATCGACAATTTTGAAGTAGTTATTAATTCCCGCTGGCCCACCGTACAAGATATCCGCGCGCCCAAATGGAGCAGGGCTTTGCTGAAGACGCTCAGTTCCTGGCGTTACGCCACGGGAATCTATGCCTTTCCCCAGGAATTGCGCATGGCACAGCAGTTCATCACATTGCGCAAGCCGAAACAGGAAAGTCTGTAGCTGGTTTTGCAAAACTATGTCGTCCCCATCGTCCTCAGAAGCGATCTCAGCGTCAGAAGGCTATCGGGCTTGGGCTCGAAGTTACGACAGCGATCCGAATCCGATGTTGTGTCTCGAAAAGCGTTTTCTGACGGGTCTGCTTCCTCGGGTACGAGATCTCGATGTCGTAGACCTTGGTTGTGGTACCGCCCGCTGGATGGCGACGTTGCTAGAAGATCAACCACACAGCCTATTGGGAGTCGATTCCTCTCCGGAAATGCTAGAAATTGCTAAACGCAAGGTGGGCAACTCGGCCACTTTGCTTTGCTCGGATTGTGCTGAGCTTGACCTGCCAAAAGCGTCCGCGGATCTGATTCTGTGCAGTTTTCTCCTGAGCTACATCCGGAATTCCACTTCATTCTTGAAACAAATCAGCACAATACTTCGGCCGGGCGGATCCGCCTTCATTACCGATCTCCATCCGGAAACGGCCGTGCGTCTTAACTGGCGCCGTACCGTACCTGTGGAGGACGGCTCCCGTGAATTGAGAACGGTTCAGAGAACGCTAGATTCGATCGTTCAACAGTGTGAAGAAGCCAGCCTGGAAGTCAAAGTCTGTTTACAACCGCCGTTTGCAGAGCCGGAGCGCTCTGTGTTTCGCGTTGCAGGCAAGGAAGAATATTTTGAGCAAATCACAGATTGGCCGGCAATCTACATTTTACAATTGCAATTGAAGGAAGTAGACCGAAGTTGTGCCGAGCGAAGTAGCAAGTCGGAAGCCGTGGGAACAATTGGCGGAGCGCGCCTTGGAGTGGGCCCGCGATCCAGTATCGTTGGCGATGTGGAATGCCGGAATTCACGGATCGCTTTTATCCGCGAAAACGGTCCGGCCGAGCGAAGCGAGCTGTCGTGGCCAGAAGTCAATCTCGGGGGCCATCTCGTTCTTCCAGGATTGATCAATGCCCATGACCACCTGGAATTTGCGTTATACCCGCGCCTGGGAAGGGGCGATTACAGGAATTTTACGGAGTGGGTTGCGGATATTCACCATCCCGAGCTTTCACCCATCCTCGAGCATCGCCGGGTACCTCGTGATACTCGATTGTGGTGGGGTGGAATTCGCAATCTTCTGTGCGGAGTCACTACCGTCTGCCACCACAATCCATACGAAGAATCGGTTTTTGCGGACGACTTTGTTGTTCGTATCGTTCGCGAATATGGATGGGCGCATTCCTTGCCGCTGGATGCACAAGCCGCAAGCAAGAAACGGGGCACTCCTAGCGGACGGCCATTTTTGATTCACCTGGGGGAAGGAATCGACGATCGCAGCGCTCAGGAAATTTTCGACCTCCAGCAGTCCGGAGCCCTGGACGACGAGACGGTGCTCATTCACGGTCTGGGCCTAAACGCGAAGGGTAGAGCACTGGCGCGTTCTGCCGGAGCGGGGTTGATCTGGTGCCCGAGTTCTAATTTTTTCCTGTTTGGCAAGACACTTTCGTTTGCCGAGATTCGAGAATTCCCCTATTGCGCTCTGGGAAGTGATTCCTCTTTGACGGCCGAAGGTGACCTGTTGGACGAAATCAGGTTCGCTCTTGGTCTCGGAGACGTCCCACCCGATGAACTGTTCAATTGCGTAACGCGGAACGCGTCAGAGCTCCTTCGCCTGCGGAATGGAGAAGGAGCGCTGCAAGTGGGTTCGTGGGCCGACCTTATCGCTGTGCGAGACGCTGGACGCAACCCTGCTGACACGTTGTCGCAACTTTCCTACAAGGACATCGAGCTGGTTTTGATCGGAGGGCGGGTGCAGCTGGCATCCGACGAGATGATGACCAGGCTACCGGCAAGAACAACGCATGGCCTTGAGGCAATCTGTGTTGAATCATCGCTCCGGTGGATTCGAGCGCCGCTTCATCGCCTTTTTGAAGAAACAAAAGCGCATCTGGGCAATGACGTCCGGCTGGGCGGAAAGCGAATCACACTTGGAAACTAGCACCCAACCTGTGACAGCTTTCACGCAGGACTCCGATCAGCGCATCGGTTCTCTACCGGTACTCGTTGTCCATGCTCACAGCTCATGTAATTGCCGCTGCATTATGTGCGATATCTGGAAGACCCGCGATGCCAGGAGTTTCGGCGCAAATGAACTCGATCCGCATCTATCTTCCATTCGCAAGCTGGGAGTACGCTGGATTGTTTTTTCAGGCGGGGAGCCGCTTTTAAATCCTGATTTGCCCGTGCTTTGTACTATTCTCCGCAAGGAAAACATTCGGCTGACACTGCTGACGACCGGCTTGCTCTTGCAGAAGTGTGCCGCCGACGTGGCTAGTAACTTCGACGATGTTATCGTCTCTTTGGATGGGCCAGATGTGGTGCATGATGCCATTCGTCGCGTGGATGGCGCCTTCAGGCTCATTGAAGCCGGGGTGGCTGCGGCAAGAAAGTTTCGACCGGACTTCAGGATTACGGCTAGGACCACGGTTCAGAAAGCGAATCATCAACATCTCGAAGCCACCGTTCGCGCGGCTCGACAACTGGGGCTAAACGCGATCTCGTTTCTTGCAGCCGACCTTACCTCTTCAGCTTTCAATCGCCCTTTGGTATGGCCTATCGGCCGCCAAGAAGAAATCGGCCTTTCGCTCGGCGAACTAAGCGTCCTCGAAGCAGAAATCGAATCTTTAATCGAAACGAACGGCTGCGGTGGACCGGATGGATTCGTGTTGGAGACACCGCAAAAGCTGCGCAAAATTGCAGCGCATTTTCGCGCGCAACTAGAGCTGCAGCCGGCTGCAGCCCCGATTTGCAATGCTCCGTGGGTTTCAGCGGTGATCGAAGTCGACGGATCTGTAAGGCCTTGCTTTTTTCATCCGCCGATTGGCAATCTGAGGGACGGAACTCTGGAGTCCATCATCAATGGTGATGCGGCGCGCAAATTCCGGAAGGACCTGCGAATTGAAGAGAACCCCATCTGCCGTCGATGCGTTTGTTCTCTGCACTATCGTTCCTGAGAAAGCCTAGACGAACGCGAATTATTCTCGTCATTCCCCGAATACATTTCCGGTTCGCCCAGGCTGCCCGGCTCCGGCAAATGCCGGATATAAAGAACGATGGACCAAATTTCTTCGTCGGTCAGAATTCCTTTCGATGCCGGCATACCTGACGGAGACAGTCCGTTGTCAACGATCCATTTCAGCTGGCCGTCGGAATAAGCCTGCACCCTCGCGGACTTAAGTGAAGGTACCGGAGGAGACATGCTGTCGGCGAAGGGCACTCCGGTATTTTGCCCATCGAATCCATGGCAGGCCACACAGTAATGAGAAAAGGCCACTCGTCCGCTGTCGATATTCTTGGCCAGTACTGGCAGCGGATTTTTATTTTTCTTTCCACCGACTGTGACGGAATGTTTGATTCGTGTCATGGTGGAAGACTCCCATTTTCCGGGAGGTGTCACCTTGCAGCCGGACAGACACAGGACCAGAGTTAAAAGAAGACAGCAGGGATAGGTCTTCATGGCCCGTTTTACTCGACGACATGCACGCTGAATTTCATCGACCCATGTCCTGCGCCGCAGAAATGGGCGCATTGTCCTTCAAACGTGCCGACAGTAGTCGGAGTAATCTTCACGTTTGCAGCTTCGCCCTTTTTCACTTCGGTCCGGACGCCCAGGTCTTCGATCAGAAGCCCGTGGCTCACGTCCTTTGATTCAACGACGAGTGTAACTTCCTCTCCCTTTTTCACCGTGATTTCATTTGGTGAGAAGCTGAATCTGCTTGCGGTAATTTCAATTGAACGCGGAGCTTGCGCCTTTCCGGAGACTTTCGGCAGTGGCATCAGAATCGCCGAAGTAAACACGATAACCAACAGTAGTAGTCGTTTCATGAGATGGACCCTTTGGGTGAGATTGTGCTTCCTATGGTGCAAGAAATTTGAGAATGAGTTGTTCATCTTCTGCGCTCAGCATTGCGCGGACACGCATATGTCGGGTGACGGCCTTTACTTCTCGTGGAGAAATTAATTCCGGCGCGGTGTGGCATCGGCCGCAATTCTGCTTGAACCTTTCTTCTCCCTGGTTTTGCCGACGAGCAGCCGGCGTTCTTGTCTTTCCGTCTGTGGCTGGTTTTTGCGGATGTCCTGAAGCTCTTAGACAAGCGAATAGGCACGCAAGTGCCAGCAGTGCTGAAGCGATTCGTCTCATCGGGAAGCTCCGGGAAGTAGTGGAAACATGAACCGGTACGTTATCTGGAAGTTCCAGACATTCGCATTTCCAATGCTGCTGAACTGTCTTCCGTAACTGCCATTCAGCCGCAGGTCGTGAGGAAGATAGTAGTTAAGGCCAAAATCGACGCGCTTGGTGTCGGTTGACGGAAGAGAATCTCCGGGGCTTGAAACACCCTTGAAGTACTGTTGGACGCGGGCAATTGCTTGCAAACGAGCAAGGCCCGTCGTTGTTCCTCTTTGCTTGGCCAATCGATAAGCGCCCTCCAGCCAATAACCTTGACCGCCGGGTGAATGCGCGTATTCGGCCCGCAAATCTAGCGGCAACTGCGTTGGTTGCCAGCTTAGATAGGTTCCCACGGCGTTGTAGTGATCTTGTTGCAAGAAACGCTCATAGGAAACTCCAAGCTCAAGACCCGATTCTGGAACGAACACGCCCAGTCTTCCTCCCGCTGAGCGCCCGGCCTCAAGATGGTCCGTGTTCATTGCGGCTGAAAAAAAAGCGGTGTAATTCATTTCCCATTTCTTCTTGGCTACGACCACGCCGCGCACCATTGCTCCGTTGCTGGAACCGGATGTCCGGGTTCCAATGGGAAAAATAATTGGCGGATCCTGAAAGTTGCGTACCCACACGGCTGTAAAGCGTTCGTCGAAGATGTTAAACGGCGTCAGAAAACGGCCAGCGCTGACGGTTAAATGCGAGTTCGCAATATAGTCCACCTGAAAATAATCCAAGGTCGTGATGAACTGCCCTTGATACGGACCGGATGTCCCGTCTTGCCGGGCTATAAAACCCTGGATGTCGGCGCGGGACTCAATCAGCCAGTGATCGCCGATGGGCGCAACCAGGACAGGCGCAAGGATTGGCTGGAAGAACGTAGCTCCTCCGTCGCTCGTACCGACAAACTGCACGGCCCCGGAGATAATCGGCGTGTTTGATTGGGCGCGAAGCGCCGGTGCTGACAGAAAAACGACAAAAACGATGCCCAGTGCCTTCCGTATCATGGGAGCACTCTCGTGTCGTTGTTCCTAGGCTGCTTGGCTCTAACCACTTTGACTATCCCTCACTTTGTGAATACTGAAGCCATGAACTTCCAAGGCTTTACCAAGCGTAAAGACTTGCGCATCGGAAGTTGTCACAGCAAAGTCAAGGACAAGTCATCTCACTGCGCAATTTGCCAGAAGATGTGGAGACATAAAACTGCCGAGGCGCGGCTCGCCCCGCATTACGGCGCATCACACCGCGAGACAGTTTTTTGAGGGTTAGTCGGATTTGCTCTGCAGGGCCGGAGAGAAAGGAAGCAACAGCACGAGCGTGTAGGTCCCCAGAGTGAGGCCCAAGGGGATTTCGCACAGGCAAAGCACCGCGCAACAAATCGCCAGCATGCGCGCCACGGGGCGGGCGCCCAGCAGCGCAAGGCCGGCAAAAATACTGAGGATGCTGCAGAAAACGGATAGCACTACAGCCGCAGTGTAGAAAACGTGAAATAGGTTCATTATTGCAAAGGGGTCAGGCACGCGGACAAGCAGGGCGCCGAACATCACGGTCGCCGTGCCGCTGAAGTAAACCATCGCCAGCGCAGCGATCAGGCGAAGGACTCCATATACGACCCAACAAAGGCCCAAGGTTCGAATTTTGTTGCTTGGCACGTAGGTGATCGAAGCCGCAGACGCCATACGTGTCTCCTTCTCGGGAAGTCTAAAAGTATTGTTTTTGGTATTTGTTACGGGAGAGGCAAGAACTTTTTATGGTCGAAGGAGAATAGAATGAAGTCCCAGCCCGGGCACCCCGATTGCTCGAAGTGTCTCATCATTCTTTCTCCCCTTCGACCCAGCGGAAGTATTCGTTCCACCTGCGCATCATCGCAATTCACTGCCTCGCAATCCATACGCAAATTCCTGTAGAGATTCACTCTATTTCCCTTAGAACCAGGGCTGGCCGCGCAACAGGCAGGTTCAATCACCTGATTTCGACCACAGCCTTTTCCGGAAATAAGGGCCCACTTCGCGAATGGTCCTCTCGCCCACCTGAGCCCAATGGGGCAGGGGGCGCGGAGTGTCCGCAAGGAGATTCGAAATATGAATCAAAGAGGGATGCGAATCGGCGGCGATCTTGATGAATGCAGTCAAGGGAACCGCCAGCAGCAGCCCGACGATGCCCCACAACCATCCCCAAAAGAGAATTCCAACCGTTGCAGCCACCGGACTTATGCTTACTCGTGCTCCTATAAGCTTTGGTGTCAGCAAGTTTGCCGCAAGAAGGTGAAGCAAAATGACCGTTAATGAGATCAGCAAAATCGGGCCCGGCGTATCAAATTGCAGTAACGCGACCAAGGCCGGAACCACTACGGCTAGAACGACGCCAAGAAATGGGATCAGATTGAGAAACCCGCTTATGATTCCAATCGTCACCGCCCCTTCCACCCCCAGACCCACCAGGACGCCGACGGTTATCGCGGCGAGAAGGGAGCCGATCAATAGGTTTCCGAGGACAAATCCGCGGACCATGGTTCCCAGCCGGCGGACTAACAGCGGAACATCAATTACGTTCCCCAGCGCGCCATCAAGCTGCACGTACATGCGCTCTTTTCGAACCAATAGAAAAAACGTCAAAAAGGGAATGACACCGGCGGTAAAAATAACGCCGCCGATTGAACCAAATCCCCGAATGAAATAGGAAGGCCATGTCGGAGTTTCCCTAATTTTTACTTCCGCCACTTTCTTTTGCGGTAGTTCTGGATTGAATGTGCCGGCGGTCTCCTGGACCTTCTGAATCTTTTGGATGAAGGGACGGATCCCGTCTCTTACTCGGATTGCGTACTGGGGAGCTTTTTCTGCGAAGGCCGCGCTTTTGTTGTAGGAAACGTAGAGAAGGAAAGCCAGGAGTATCATCCCCAGTACTAACATCAGCCCGGAGGAAAGCGATCGCGGAAAATGCCAGCGCTGCAGAAAGGCAACTAAGGGTTCCAGCAGAATTGCCAGGAAAATAGATACCGTCAAAGTGATACAGATGGAACTTGCGAAAAAGAAAAAGGCAACTACCAGCGCCAGAACCATTACCCACATCAGGGCCAGGATCTGTCGAGAGACTTGCGGCCTGCGGAGATCTAAGAAATTGTCGGTCATGTCCACATCGACGTGAAGCGGTGCGTTGGCATTCTCGTTCACCTCGCGCACAGAACGGACTTTACTGGAACCAGCGATGGGACTATTAGCTTTTGGAGGGCACTTCGCCTAAATTCACCCGCCACTCAACCGGGATCGGCAACACACGCTGGGCTCAAATTCGCCCTAACAGCAGCAATACAACTAAAATCACGACCACCAAACCCAGGCCGCCGCTTGGGTAGTATCCCCAGCTCTTGCTGTGACCCCACGTCGGAAGCGATCCCACAGACATAAGCAAAAGAATGACCAGCAGCAGAATAAGCATTGTTGCCTCCGTGCGCTATTCAACTCCGCAACGCGTGTTGGATCAATCGGGCCTATCTTGTAGGCTCGACACTTACCGTGTGTAGGCAAGTCCTTCGTGGTCACGGGTCCACACGCAAAGAATACAGAGAATCCGGTATGTTTTTAGAGTGTCCAAAGTAATATGGGTAGTACAGTACGAATTTGAGGTTTGCAAGATCGGCTCGCAGTACGCAGGACCTTCGGGAAAAAGAAGAGGTGGTATAGTCCTTTGGGTAATCCTACAAGCCATGCCTCTCCAATGGGAGCCGCTACAAGCGTGAAAACCCTTCGAATTTTGGTTGCCGATGATCACGACATCATCCGGCGCGGACTCAAACAGCTTTTGACTGCCCATGCAGGATGGGAAGTCTGCGCTGAAGCCAAGACCGGTAGGGAAGCAGTAGCCCTCGTCGAGCAACAAAAGCCGGATATCGTGGTCATGGATATCAGCATGCCTGAATTGAACGGCCTCGAAGCGGCCCGCCAAATTCGAAAATTGCAGCCTAAGACTGAGATCGTAATTCTGACATTGCATTTTTCTGATCAACTCGTGCGCGAGATTGTGGAAGCCGGCGTCCGCGGTTACATCATGAAGTCGGATGCTGACCGCGATTTAGTACTAGCTGTGGAAGCCCTCGTCAACCACCGCTCATTCTTTACTTCTCGCGCTGCAGATATGTTGCTTGATGGTTTTAGAGGGGTTCGCGAAGTAGCCGAACCGCAAGTTCCGAGTCGCAGCCGATTGACGCCTCGCGAACGGGAAATCGTGCAACTCCTGGCGGAAGGAAAGAGCAGCAAGGAAGTGGCCGTCGCTCTCGGTATCAGCGTAAAAACCGCTGAAACGCATCGCGCCAATATCATGCGAAAGTTGGAACTGCATTCGGTAAGCGAGCTCGTTCGATACGCAGTGAAGAATCAGATTATTGAAGCTTGAAGATTTCTACGCGATTACGGTCAGAAAACGAATGAAGCCCAGAATTCCTTGTCGTTATTTTGCGTCCCGCTGCAGTTGTTCCTACGTAGGTCGCTGCATGCCCCGTTGTGGATTGAGCTCGGAGGCGCCATGCCACGGGTTCTAATTGTGGACGATCATGCGATTATCCGACGGGGAGTACAAGGCATCTTACGCAGTCATCCGGAGTGGGAGCTCTGCGGAGAAGCTGAAAATGGCCAGGAAGCTGTCCGCCTCGCCCAGGAATTGCGGCCCGAAGTAATTATCATGGACGTTTCGATGCCGGGCATGAACGGCGTGGAAGCGACCCGGGTCATCAAGAAGCAATTGCCTGAAGCCAAGGTACTTCTGTTGACCTTGCACGTATCCGTTGATTTGGTCCGTAGCGCGTTTAAAGCCGGAGCCAGAGGGTATGTGCTGAAGTCGGACGCCGAACAGGACCTCATGCGGGCGCTGCTCATTGTCATGGGCGAAGGAACGTATGTGAGTCCGCGCATCGATCCGGAACTGGTAAAGACGGTTCTGCAGGAAGACGTACCTAAGAATTAAGTGAGCCGGTTTGCCGGTCTCGCACGAGGCCATGAGACTGTTTATTCTGGCCGCTACTTGCTTTCAAGCCCCGAGGTACAGCGAATCACTGATAGCCGTGCTGGATAGCCACCCAATATTCTGGTGATGAGCTTGATTCTGGAGGTTCCTATGAACGTGAATGCCGCAGGACGCACCGCAGTTTGTTTCTTAGCTGGTTTGGGGATTGGTGTCGGACTTGCTCTCCTGTTTGCTCCCCAGTCGGGGCAGGAAACCCGTGAATGGCTTTCAGAAACCGCGGAAGACGAGATGCGCCGGTTAAAGCGTAAGGGACGCCGGTCGATCGAGAATATTCAGGACGCGGTCACGCGAGGCGAGCAGACCGTCAGCAAAGTCTTGCGGTCCGGCAAGAATGTTCTGGATACGGTCGCTTCAAAATTGGATTGACCTCCGTTTCTCGACCGCGATCGGGCTTTTTTGCATCTTTCATGTTTGTCTAGCTGTAATCCGCTTGAGATTGCTGCTGAGTCCAGTTCTGACTGCTGTGAAATTTACAACCAGGAGAATCGTTCATGTCCGCGCGCACCGACCCGTCGCAAACCGCCCGTCCGCTCACCCGGGAAGCGTTAATTGAGAACCTGAATGGAGATCTGGCGAGAGAATACCAGGCGATCATTTCCTACGTGATCTACTCCCAGGTACTCAAAGGCGCTGAGTACATGAACATCGCCGCGGAGCTCGAAAAACACGCGGGCGAAGAACTGCAGCACGCCATTACGATCGCCAAGCAGATTGACTATCTAGGAGGGGCTCCGACCGCGACGCCGGGCCCTGTCAAGTTGACTGCGGACAATAAAGAAATGCTCCGCGCGGATTTAAATAACGAAAATGAAACAATTCGCAATTATCGAGAGCGCGTCAAACAGTGCGAAGACCTCAGTGAGTTTGCGATGGCTGAATTAATCCGTGAAATCTTGATCGACGAACAGGACCATCAAATCGCCCTTGCAACTGCTTTGGGCATTGACGTGCCCAGAATTGGATCCGGAAAAGAAAAGAAATAAACAGCGGACGGCACGCGCTCCTGCTCGCCTGGGTATCCGCAGTCAACCCGTTGGCCGAGGGTCTGATTGGCGTTCACCAGCAGAGACAGACTTTACCGAACCTGGTAAAAGGCGAACGCCGTAGTATTGACAGCGACAAGCAATCCAGCGCTTTTTCTCTTACCGTAATTTGCTTTCATTTCTAGGGTTTGCTCCGGATTGTTCGCTTTCCCAGCTCACACGAAACTGACTGGCGGCCCGATTCATCTCCCCGGAGCCGCTTGAAAAATCAGGCCAAAGACACGCAATTCTATAAAGGAGACTTATGAAAGCTTCACGATTGTTTCCTGCTGTGGCAACGTTGCTCGTCGCCGGCATGCTGGGCTGCTCAAGCACCCCGAAGTCGCCCGAGGTAGCGGATCGCATTCGCGCTTCTCTCCGGCAAGCGGGCCTGCAGGATGTCAGTGTGAGCCAGGATGTTGACAAAGGCGTGGTCACTCTCTCAGGCAATGTACCGGGAGAGGCCGACAAAGCGCAGGCCGAGGCCATTGCCAAGTCGATTGCCGGAGAACAAGTCGTTTCTGATCAGATCGCCGTGCGGCCTCCAGGAGACGAGAATACCGCCAAGAAAGTCGACTCGGCGCTTGACGAGGCCATAGAAAAAAACTTGGACGCAGCCTTAATTCAACGCAAATTGGAAAAAGACGTTAAGTACGATGTAAAAAACGGCGTGGTCACCTTGAAAGGTGAAGTACGGTCGCAGGCGATGCGCGACAGGGTCGAAAAATTGGCAAGGGCGGTTCCCAACGTACAACAAGTGGTAAACGAACTGCAGGTCAAGAACCAGAAGGCCTCCACTTCCGACTAGGCTTGACTGCCAACCACCCGGCCCATGGCAATTCTAGATGTACGTGAATCGAGCTGGAAAATTCCCGCTAATCCTGGAGTTCTTGCCGGGACCACTGCAGGGCCAGCAGAATTCCCGAAGGGAAACCATACGGCGAGGCAAGTGATTCAATCGGATGGGATTAGAGCGGAAATCGGAACAACCCGAAAATAAACTTCAAGTTACCTTTAGAAGGCAACCGACGCCGAACGCCCCAGGAGCTGTAATTGCCGGCGAGATCGTACCCGGGCTCTGAAAACACGTGATTTCACAGTTTCTACTGTTACTCCAAGAGTTTCTGCCAGTTCCCGACAAGTCCAGCCTTCCCCTTTGTGCAACAGGAAAGTCGTCTTGAGAGCGGGATGGAGTCCTTGCATGGCTTTCCCGGCTAGTTCGCGCCGCATGTAATCGCCTTCGTGGTCTTGTCGCGCATCTTCGATCTCCGGAAACCCGCCATTACCGTCCCCGTCCTTGCTTAAATCCAGATAGTTCGATTGCCGCTCGTTTTTCTGCCGCCGCAACTTCATCAGGGCTTCGTTGATGGCAATTCGGAAAAGCCATGTGGAGAATTGCGACTGCCCTTCGAATCGATTCATGTGGTGGTAGGCCTTGAAAAGCACATTCTGTACGTTATCTTCGGCGTCCTCGCGGTTCTTGAGCATTCGGAGAGAAACCGCGTAAATCTTTGCATGGTGTCTTCGTACCAACTCCGCAAAGGCATCCTGGCTTCCAGCTCTCGTCTTTTCGATCAGAGTCTTATCGGGAAATACCCTTGAGTCCTGCATCATTTCAGATCTCCCTTGCCACTTTGAACAACCCGTGATCCTCAAGCCTTGGTCTGATTTCACTATTAGTTGTAATTCCCATGCTTAGAATGAGCAATACACTGGAAGATGTAGGTTGGGCAGAATCTTCCTTACACAGAACCGTCGATAAAAAAAGGGCGAAGCCAAGTGGCCCCGCCCTTTTTCCGAAAAAAAACCTCTCACTTAGGGCTTCAATTGTGGCGTCGACTTTTGTAGTTTGGCAACCAAGGGCCTGCCTTCGTCAGGCGATTGAAACTTAGATTCTGCGATCACGCTCGCCGCAGTTGCATCCTTGCCGTACAGGCGTTTGTTGGCATCCTCATCGGGCCGCAGTGTGGTGCCTTGCAGAGAAATACCGGCAAAAACACCTCGGGCTCTGGAATAGCTGAGCATTTCAGCGCGCAAATAGGCATCGGTATCAGCAGTCGCGGTGCGTCCCTTCGGTCCAGCGGCCACCGAAGCGTCTGCCCCTAACTTCACTTTACTGTGCAACAAGCTGTCCACGCCTCGCCCATTCATGATTAAAATGACGAAGTCCGTGGCTTCTCCGCCGATCTGAAATCCAAAGCTTCCGCCCTCCAGCGCGTACATGGCGGGCGCTCCCCACGGTCCGCTGAAGTTCTTTCCCGTTCGGCACACCATCGCTCCCCGCCCGTAACTTCCGCCAACGACGAACGCGGCCTTTAGCACGGAGGGCAAGACCACCACGCAACGCGCCTTATCGAGCAGGTCTTGCGGGATATCATCCGGTATATCCAGAATCTCTTGCATCACTTTGCCGGCATTTTGCAGCCGGTCCCGTTCGTCTTTTCCGTTGTCGTCAGCCGGACGCGCAAATGAATACGGTACAAAAACGACGAGACCGGCGAGTGCAATAATCCATTTTTTCATTTGACTGTTCCTCCGATTCAGGTTTACAACACGGGTAAATCGTTACAATTTCCCCTGCTTAATTGCCGCGTTTTCCCGTGGCCAGCAAGGCAATGCCGCCCACCAAAGAAACGATCCCGACAATCGGCGGAAGGGGAAGTGTGTGATGTTCTTCTTTCGTTGCTTGAATAGGTCCCAAGTCGATTACCTTCTTCTGAGTCGTATAGGTGACGCCTTGGTACGCTAGTGCCACTACTCCAATCACCACCAGCACAATTCCCGCTATCGTCCTGCCGTCCATGAACCCTCCGCCATCCAGTCCAGAGAATCCGCCGACAACGTCCAGGTCGGCGGTGTACTAACCCGTGAATGTCTATACCCTGCGGATCAGATGTCCAACCAGGCTCAACAAAAACAAAACAAGGAAAATGAAAAACAGGATTTTGGCAATTCCTGCTGCTGCGACGGCTACACCTGTGAATCCCAAAATTCCTGCGATCAACGCCACGACAAAGAAAGTTACTGCCCAGCCCAGCATACAAACCTCCTGTAAACGTTGAATGGTGCTGCTAGCGGGACGTTGCCGAAGTCCCGTTCTCCACATTTGTAGTGGATGCGCGTTTTCTTCTCCATACGGAAGAACACCTACCTTCCGGCAATGCATCGTGTACCCAATTTCGCGGTTCTCGAGCCCTCCCGGAGTACTAGGTTCGGCGAATTGGGGGCACAATTCCCCCTTTTGGCGGGTAGTGCAGTCGGGAAATACTTCATGATGAGCAGGGACATCGTGTAAGAAATTCTGGCTAAACCTTCCAGACCGGCTCTTGTACTAGGACTTCTGGATCCTGTAAATCCCTTGAAAAGAGAAACCTACAAGAATTGGCGGTCGCGCGGGGTATTGGGTAACCAGTTGCACGCACCCACTCGCACGCCTGTGCAAGTTCCAAGCTTGCCAGTTCGCGGAGGTCGGAGATGGATACGTTGCGGTTATTGGTGGCAGACGACCATGAAATTGTCCGTAAAGGATTGCGGTCTATTCTGGAGCAGCAGCCTGGCTGGCAGGTAGCGGGAGAAGCAAAGGATGGCCGTGAGACGGTGGCCAAGGCCAAGGAATTGAAACCCGACGTAATCGTAGTTGATATCAGCATGCCCTCCCTGAATGGACTCGAAGCCACCCGCCAAATGCTGAAAGACGACGCCAAAACCAAAGTTCTTATCCTAACGATGCACGACACCGACCCTCTCATTCGTGAAGTCTTGGACGCCGGGGCGCGCGGGTATGTTCTGAAATCGGATGCCAGTCGCGATCTGGTTACCGCGGTAGAGGCCGTGCGTCGCAACAAGACCTTCTTCACTGCCCGAGTCGCTCAGATGGTTCTGGAAGGATATCTGGACAAGAAAACCCGAACGACGCCGAGCGAAAATCCGCAGACGCGTTTAACGCCGCGCCAGCGTGAGATTGTTCAGCTTCTTGCGGAAGGAAAAAGCAGCAAGGAAGTTGCGGTCGTGCTGGGGCTGAGCGTGAAAACGGCGGAAACCCACCGCGCGAATATCATGAGGCGTCTCGAGTGTCATTCCGTTAGCGAGCTGGTTCGCTATGCCGTTCGCAATGACATTATTCAGGCCTAAATCATCCAGGCCTAAATCTGTGGTTCCGGGCCAGCCGCCTAACGGAACCGAAAAAGGCTGGAGTGCTCACCCCGCGCGGGCCTTCGCCGCCCGCTACACCAATCTCCCCATGGGGCTTCAAGCGTCTACCCTATTCTGTGGCCCGGCCCGGAATGTTGTACTTATCCCGAAACCAAGCGTCACGGTCACCCGGTTCGAACCTCAGCTGTCTGCGTGCCGCCAATCCAGAATAGGGGAGATGCCAAAATGAATTGGGATCAAGTGGAAGGAAAATGGAAGCAGTATTCCGGCAAAATGAAAGAAAAATGGGGAAAGCTTACCGACAGCGATCTGGACATCATCAAAGGCCAGAAAGATCAGCTGGTAGGCAAAATCCAGGAACGCTACGGAATCGCCAAAGAAGAAGCGCAAAAACAGGTCGACGAGTACACCGCAACTTTTTTTGCTGATGACACTGGCGATGCCGCGGGGGCCACTGAAACGGAAAGAAGAAAGAGCCATACCGCCGGTAAGCGGTAGCGATCACACGCCGTGCGGCGGATTTCGCGCACGGCGTGTTTTTTTGCCCACGCGCCGTCGCGCGGCAATTTGTGGTGTAAAATCCAGCCCTCGACAGACGATGTTGGCGTTCCGTCGAACTTTCCTGTCACCGAAAAGGTCAACAATGAGGTTTTTGTCATTCCTCGCTCTGATTGGGTTTCTCTCTGTGCAGGTGGCGAGCTGTAGGAAGCAAACGAATCAGAACGACGCTATCCGGGCCGCTATCGTCAAACATCTTTCAACGGTCAACGGTCTGAATCTGGACGCGATGGACATGAATATCGCCAACGTGGCCATCACCGGCGAAAAAGCGCGGGCCCAGGTGGAATTTCATTTGAAAGGCAATCCTTCCTCGGACGCCAGCATGAAAATATCCTACGATCTGGAAAAACGTGGCGCCATGTGGGTGGTCGTCAGGAAACCAGTGCCGGACGGAAGCCGGGACAATCCTGCGCCGGGAACCGCTCCCCCGGCGGTGCACCCTTCGATTCCGGATTCCCCGCCGGGAAGCTAGCTCCCGGGAACTTTCATGCGGGCTTCTCCTCGGAACTAGACGGTCTTATCCTTGGAATAGCAGATTGTTTCCAGGTTGCATGCAATGCACTTTGGATTGCGCGCAACGCAAATGCGCCGGCCGTGCCAGATGAGTTGGTGGGAAAACTGGATCCACTTTTCCTTCGGAATGATCTGTATCAAGTCCTGTTCGATTGTTTTTGGTTCCTCATTGCGTGTCAGATCGAGACGCCGGGATAGCCTCATGACATGGGTATCGACAACCACGCCGCTGGCGATTCCATACGCAGTTCCCAGAACGACGTTGCCCGTTTTGCGCGCAACTCCGGGTAGGGTAAGCATCTCTTCCATTGTTTGGGGAACCATTCCGCCAAACTTGTCGAGAATCTCCCGGCTTGCGCCCATCACGGACTTGGTCTTGTTGCGAAAAAACCCCGTGGGGCGAATATCCTGCTCCAGCTCACTGGGCGTCGCATGCGCGAACGCTTCAACGGTCGGATATTTTCTGTAGAGCGTCTGGGCCACCTGGTTGACGCGCACATCGGTGCATTGCGCGGAGAGAATGGTAGAAATCAGCAGTTGAAACGGGCTTTCGTGTCTCAATTCGCATGTGGCCTCGGGATATGCCTCATCCAGGCCTTTTAGTATGGCGGCAACCCGCTCCGGGGCGATGGCGGCGGCGCGCGATTTAGTCCCAATTCTTGCTCTGGTGAATTGCTTCTTGAATTTTATTTTGGCAGGGAGCGAACTCTTCTTTTTACCGTGTTTTTTTTCTTTGCGGGCCATAACACTCCGAACTATAGCATGGAGGAAATGCAGGCAAGCAAGCGGCGAAACGCTTTCCCCCGGTGGCTGAATCTGTTTTTCTCCGCTGCGGAAAGTTCCGCGAAGGTCTTGCCGTAGGCCGGGGGGGAGAAGACCGGGTCATAGCCAAATCCGCCAGTGCCACGCGGCGCACCCACTAACTCGCCATCCACCCGCTCACTCACAACAGCCAGCGGGCGACCTTGCCTGGCGATTGCAATTACACAGACGAAATGCGCCGATCGCTCGGCACCTGATTTGCCCTCCATGGCCTTGAGCAATTTGGCAATGCGCTCGGCGTTGGTGGAATTTGGCCCCGCATAACGCGCCGACAGCACTCCGGGCTGTCCGCCAAGCGCGGGAACGACCAGGCCGGAATCATCGGCAAAAATCAGTCCGTCTTGCAGTTGTGAATAATAGAGAGCTTTGCCCGCGGCATTCTCCGCGAAGGTGGGATAGTTTTCCAAAAATTCCGGCACCGAACCGTAGGCCGGTAACGTTTCAACCGTGAATTGTCCGGAGAATTCGCCTTCCTCGACGAGAGTGCGGAATTCCGCCAGCTTCCCCGGGTTCGAGGATGCCAGGAAAAGTTTAACGGGAGCGCCCACTGAATTTCAGCGGCAACAGACTGCGCTGCTCTTCGGTCAGCCGACGAATGCCGGCCGCCGCCAGTGCCAGCAGATCCTGCATCTCGCTACCGGTAAAAGGTCGACCTTCTGCGGAAGCCTGAATTTCAACAAAGTGACCGCCGCCCGTCATCACCACATTCATGTCCACTTCGGCGCGAGAATCTTCTTCATATGCCAAATCGAGCAACGCCCGGTCATCCACGATTCCAACGCTGGTTGCTCCGACCGTATCGATGAGCGGGGAACTCTTCAGTATTCCCGCGGCCACCATCCGCTCAAACGCCAAGGCCAAGGCCACAAAAGCTCCCGTGATCGAAGCGGTCCGTGTTCCTCCGTCGGCCTGTATCACATCGCAATCAACCCAGACCGTGCGTTCGCCGAGAGCTTCCTGGTCGGTGACAGCGCGCAGCGATCGCCCGATGAGCCGCTGAATTTCCTGGGTCCGTCCAGACTGTTTGCCGCGAACCGCTTCGCGCGCAGTTCGCTCTTCGGTCGCGCGCGGCAGCATCCCGTACTCGCTCGTGACCCACCCTTTGCCGCTGCCTTTCAAAAATCCGGGCACGCCGTCGTCTACAGTTGCAGTACAGATGACGCGAGTGCCGCCCAGTTCGATTAACACACTGCCTTCTGCGGTTGAAATAAAATCAGGCGTAATTTTCAACGGGCGCATCTGATCCGCGCCACGGCCATCAGCTCTCACGCTTCCTCCAATTGCCATTTCACATTTCCGCCGTCGTGGTCACGGCCTGTGCTCGGGCTGCGCCAGTTTGCCCGGCGTAGTTCCGGGTGTCAACTTGGCCGGCGCTTCAACCAGTTTCTTGGCGTCAGGCGCCGCCTGCGCAGGCGCCGCCACGACTGCTGGCGCGGGCTTTGGCTGCGCGGGCACAGGTTTGGTATTCACGGTGAACGTTCCTGTGAGGTCCAGGTGTCCAGCCAGCGTTTCGACTTCTTGCCCGTGAATCAGGATTTTCAGCCGCGCCACTTGCGGCACGTTGGCTTCAAGCGTCTTCACAATGGAGTCCACTGCCATTTGCTCGCTTTGAATTCCGGAAGGAATCGAAGTTGCCAATGCCTCTGAAAAATCAGCGATCCCGGTTCCATCGGGTAACAGATAAAACGCCAAAAGGACCGCATCGGGTGGCAGGGTCCGCAATTCCGGATCTACCGGTCCCGCGAGCAACGTGTTGAGCACTTGCTTTGACCGCAAGACGGGATCGCTTGAAAGCGGCAATTCGGCTGTAACGGGCAGGAGCGTGCCATCGCCCGAGTCGGATGCCCAAAACAACTTAGCGCGCACTCGTGGCTCGCTCGGATTCATCGCCAGGGCTTGCGTCAACTCTCTTCGCGCTTGTTCCTCACTCTGCTGCTGCGCATTTGATGCTTTCTGCAATCTGCGCCGGAGAATAGGGAAATAGATTGCCGCCACCACCACCGCCGCCGCCAATCCCCCAATCAACCAAACCTTCCACCGAGGATTCACTGGGCCGCACCTTGTCCTGTGACCGCTACAACATAGGATGGTTTAAACGCCGTAGCTCCGCGCGCAATCGCTTCGGCAACTCCGGTCGCCATACGATCGAGGTTCGCGCGATTGTCGACAGACACGCTGGAAATTTCAACGGCAATCGCCGGAGCTGCGGTGGTGCGCAACTGGCGTATCGCTGCCGCTTGTGCCGCAGCTGGCGATCCCCGGAAGCTCTGCGCTAGTAGCGTTTGCACTTGATCGCCAAGTTTTCGGCTCAAGCCAAGGAAAGGGGCCTGCGCTCGCTCCCAGGGGATCAACCCGCTCGAATCGGCCCGCGTGGGCAACTCGGAATTAACATACACCCGCACCGTTCCGGGAGATCCTGTCGAGGAAACATGAAGGCTGATGAAGATGGCTCCGCGCTGCGCATTGGCTTTGGCTGAACGATCGTCGAAGGAGGGGTTTTCATTATCCTGCCGCGTTTGCACGACCTGGAATCCCTGCAATTCGAGTGCCCGTCGCACTTGCGTTGCAAATTCAAGCACCACTTCACTCTCGCGAATTCCGCCTGTGCCGCGCGCTCCTGAATCGGTTCCGCCATGGGCCGGATCGAGTACCACAATGTTCAGCTCCGGCCGTAGTTGCTGGGGGGCCGGTGCAGGCTGGGTCGTTGGCGGATTCTGCGCTGGACTGGATGGTCGGGTGGCGCCGGGACTTTGCGGCGCCGGGCTGGGAACTTGGCTGGCGTTGCTAAAGGCCGTCGCCGCCCATCCCAAAGAGCAGAACACGACAAGAAAAGCCGCAACAATTCGAATCTGCGAATACACCCGCTGGAAAACGATATTTCTCACGCAAAGCAGCATATCAAATCTGTGCCGCAAACTGTGCCGCTCGCGCGTCCGGGGAACGAAAAAGGGACGGCCAGCCAGCCGTCCCCGCACGTTGATCTTTACATTGTTTTGACGGCAATACTATTGCTGCGGCGCCGCCGGTGGTTGCGATTGTGGCTGTGCCTGTTGCTGATGCTGCGACCGCCGCTCCCGCATGTTCTGCTTCATCTGCTTTCTCTGATCCGGAGTCAGCACTTTGAACATTTGCTGGTGCGTCCCTTTGCGGATTTCCCGTATTTTCCCTTGTTTGGCGTCCGCTGCCAGAGAAGAGTCAGCGTTCACGGCGTCCATTTGCGATTTGCTGTCAGTGCGAATCTGCTTGATCTGAGCTTTCTGTTCGTCAGTTAGATTCAGACCGGCGAAACCGCGCATCTGCTTGTCTTCGGTGGGCGCCGTCGCCTGGCTTTGCGCTGGATCTTGTCCCGTGTCGGTGCCGCTCGATTGTGCACGGCCCGCCGGCGCGATTGCGAGCATTGCCAACAAGCTCGCAGCCAGTACCGCACTCTTAGCAACCTTCGTCGTATTCATAAAACGTCCTCCCTTTATGGTGTTTCTTCAGCTCTGGGCTCCCTCTGTAGAACACCGGCCCGGCCAGGATGTCGCGCGGTTTCTCGGCGCGCCTGAAAGCAAGAAAAACCGCCCGGTCAAGTGACCCGGGCGGCTGCAGTTCGGTTTGAAGTTTATTGCCTAGGCAGTTTCTGCGCCCTGCGCGACAGCGCTCTTGGAGTCTCTGGTGCGCAGCCACGCCGTAACCGCATAGGTGAGAAATCCAGTAAGGATAATGAGCCCGCCAAATACCAGTCCGTTCATGCCGAGCATCGACTCACTCCCGCTTTCCACCAAAGCCAAACTGAGCAACAAAAGCGGAAAGATTCCGCAGGTAATCGCCCCAGCCAGCCCGCCGGGTACGCGGAATTCCCGCTTCAATTCCGGCTCGCGCACCCGCAGCACGACCAGCGTGACAAACTCCAGCATCAGCGCCGCGCCGTACAGCATGATGTCGAGCGTCACCAGCTTCTTGAAGTCCAGTGCCAGGCAAATCGCCCACAAGCTGGCGCACACGAGAATTGCCACCCACGGCGCGTCGGTTCGTTTGCTGGTTTTTGCGAAAAACTTGGGCAGCATCCCATCGCGCGCCATCGCCAACGGCAGTCGGGAGTAGCTCATCACCAGCGCATTGAACATGCCAAATGCACTCATCATGCCCCCCAGCACGATGGCAAATCGCAGCCATTCGAGTCCGAGGATTTTTCCGCCGAGCGATCCCGCAACGGTGGCCCAGGAACCATCCTCGGCAAACGAGGAAGCGGGCGTTCCCGTAAAATAGACGGCCACAAAGGGCAGGATATAGGTAAGGGAAACCAGTACGACGGCCGCAATCATGGCCTTGGGGTAAGTCCGTTGTGGTTTCTCCACTTCTTGCGCAATGGTAGACGCATTGTCCCATCCCATGTAATTCCACATGGCCACAAGCACTCCGCCGAGAAGTCCGAGACCGGTACCGGCGCCAGCCGCATGGGGCTCGGCCATGGCCCCCAACTTGAAAGGAGCAAGAACCACAATCAATGCAAAAGGTGCAGACAGGAGGAAGAACAGCCACAATGAGGTAATCCCCACGACGCGGATTCCTGCAAGGTTTAGCGCCGCGCACGTCGCGACCACAAAGAGTCCTGCATACACGCCGTTATGCCCGACCCCAAACCACGGCGACATCTGCTTTAAATAGAAAACAAATAAAGTCGGATAAATAGCCATGTCAAAAATACTGGCTGTCAGCGACAACCATGCTTCCTGAAATCCCCAGAAATTACCGAGTCCGCGTCGCACCCACGCGTAGTAGCCACCCTCTTCCGGAAGCGCACTGGAAAGTTCACCGATCATGAACGCGGTTGGCAGACACCACAGCACGGGCAAGAACAGGAGAATCAAAATTCCGTGCCCGTAGCCGGCTCCGCTCACAATGGCTTCGGTGCCGTAGGTTCCGCCAGACACCATGAAGAATGTCGCGGCCACCAGCGGCCACAGCGTCAGCTTTGCAGCTTTGGTCTTTGCACTAGAGATTACGTCGGAAGGTAAGCGGGCGGGAAGCGATAACGTGCTCAATTTTTACTCTCGTCCTCCTCAAGCGATTCTCACTCTCGTCACGGCGGTGAAGCGAGTTCGCTTTTGAAGAATACAAGACTCATTTCTCGGCGCAACAAAAAAATGCAGGGTGATGGATATATTTTCATCCGGCGGCGAGGTCCTGCGCGGTCCTGCACCCTGCTTCGCTCTTCTGCCACAAGCCCCTCGTCGCGGCTTTTGGCGCCGACTGCTTTGCTCCGTGTGATAGACTCCGCCTTTTGCTGCTGCCTTGATTTCCTTTCAGGAGTTATTCGAATGAAACTTGTCTCTCGCCTGGTCCGGCTCGCCGCTGTTCTGGTGTTCGCTTCGCCTGCGTTCGCGCAGACTTCTTCGACCGGAACCAGACCCATCACCGTCGACGATTACTTTCAGATCCGCGAGGTCCAGGACCCGCAAATCAGCCCCGACGGCCAATGGGTTTCCTATACCGTGAAGACGGCCATTCTCAAGGACGACAAGAACGAGAATCGTGTCTGGGTCGTGCCTTTTGCCGGCGGAGACGCAATCGCCTTTACCGCTGAAGGGGTTTCGTCGTCTCATGCCCGTTGGAGTCCGGACGGAAAATACCTTGCCTTCCTTTCTGCCCGCAACGAAGGCAAGACGCAAGTCTGGCTCATGAATCGTCTGGGCGGCGAGCCGCAGCGGCTGACAGACACTCCCCAGGAAGTCGACAATTTCTCCTGGTCACCCGATAGCAAACGCCTGGTTCTGGTTCTTCGCGACGCCACTCAGGAAGAACTCGACGCCGCCAAGGATAAAGATAAGGACAAGGACAGCGATGGCAAGGACAAGAAGAAACAGAAGCCGTGGGTAATTGACCGGTTGCAGTTCAAAGAAGATGAAATCGGCTATCTCGACCGTCACCGCACGCATCTCTACACATTCGACTTGGCGACCAAGACCCTCACGCAGGTCACCTCAGGCGACTTTGACGACTCCGAACCCGCTTGGTCGCCGGACGGACGGCTCCTGGCATTTGCCAGCAACCGTTCACAACCGGATCCAGATGCCACCTATGACGAAAATATTTGGGTCGTTTCTGCCGACAACACCGACAAAGGCGCACGTCTAAGGCAAATTACCTCGAGTCCCGGCGAAGAACACACTCCGTCGTGGTCGCCCGACGGCAAGTGGATCGCCTACGTGACGCAGCTCGATCCCAAGCTCTTCCAATATGCCACCAAGCACATAGCCCTCTCTTCTGCGTCCGGCGGCGAAGCAAAGGTTCTGACCCAGGCATTCGACCGCATGTCGACCGAGCCCCGCTTTGCTCCGGATGGCAAGTCCATCCTCTTCATTGCGGACGACGATGGTACGCAGAACGTTTGCCAGATTCCGGTGAGTGGCGGCGCCGTCACGCGCCCGGTCGGCGGTCGCCTGATGGTGAATAGCTACACTCTCGCGGCCTCAGGCGCCATCGTAGCTCAGCTGGCCACACTGGATCGTCCCGACGAGCTGTATACCGTTGCTGGCGGCAAGCTCACCCAGATCACGCATGTGAACGACGCGCTCATCTCGCAACTCAAGCTCTCGCACGGTGAATATGTAAAGTTCAAAAGCAAGGACGGAACAACAATCGCCGGCTACCTTTACAAACCTCTGGATTACACGCCTGGACGGAAAGTCCCAACCATCCTGCGACCGCACGGGGGCCCTGTCTGGGCCTACTATGCCGAGTTCAGTCATCTGGTTCAGCTCTTTACCGCCAGCGGTTATGCCGTTCTCCTCCCCAACCCCAGAGGTTCCTCGGGCTACGGACAGGACTTTTGTAAAGTGATTTTTGCCGATTGGGGCAACAAGGACTTTCAGGATGACATGGCCATGGTCGACTACGCCGTCGCCGAGGGCATCGCGGACCCGGACAGATTAGGCGTGGGCGGCTGGTCCTATGGCGGCATGTCGACCGACTTCATCATTGCCCAGACCACCCGTTTCAAGGCCGCTATTTCCGGTGCCGGCGTTGCCAACGTCACAACGACGTACGGCCATGACATGTACCAGCGCGATTATCTGGCTGAACTTGGCCACCCTTGGGAGCACCGCGAGGCCTGGGACAAGGTCTCGCCGTTCTACCGCGTAGCCAATATCACAACGCCGACTCTGTTCATGGGAGGCGATATCGACTGGAATGTCCCCGTCATCGGCGGCGAGCAGATGTATCAAGCGCTCAAAAGCCTGGGTCGCGCCACCGAACTCGTGGTTTATCCCGGCGAATACCACGAGTTCTCAGGCCCTTCCCATATTAAGGACCGCCTGGAACGTTACTTGTCGTGGTACGCCCACTACATCAAAGCGGACGGTACTCCGGCCAGACCGGCCGAGGCCACGGGCGCAGCGCCAAGCAAGACAGGGAACTAGCGGGCCCCCTGGCCAGCCAGTTCCCCTGGTGATTGTTTTTAAATTTAGCGCCCGCGGTCGGGCGAGTTCCGGATTACTTGGCAGGAGCCTTCTTCTGCAGTTCGTCGAGTGCCGCCAGCACTTCTGCGCTGTGTTCAGCAGGCTTAACTTCAAGATAAGTCTTCTGAACTACACCGTTCGGGTCGATCAAGAATGTGTGCCGCGCCGAAAGCTTGGTAACTCCAAGGTTCATCACCGAGCCATACTGCGCGGAAACGTCCGACTTGGTATCGGCCAGCAGCTTGAAGCTTAAGCCTTCTTTGGTGCAAAACTTTTGGTGTGAATCCTCGTCCTGCATGCTGACGCCAATGATGACGGCATGTTTGGCTTCATACTGCGCCTGATCACGCTGAAAATTGTGCGCTTCTACCGTGCAGCCACTTGTGAAATCCTTCGGATAAAAGTACAGCACAATCCACTGGCCCTTGAAGTCATGCAGGCTTACGGCTTTGCCTTCCTGCGAATTCAACGTAAAGTCTGGCGCCGCTGTGCCGACAGCGGGGGCCTTCTCGTCAGCGCGCAAAGCGCGATAACCCACGGCCAGCACAACCGCCGCGGCAACCGCAATGTAAATAGCAATCACTCGAACTCCCCTACGACGTGAATTATCCATGATCCAGAGTCTCCTTGCGGGGCGCAGATTCCATTATGCACTTTTCGAATATTTTTCGAAATCAGCGGCGTTGCGTGAAAATCCCAAAACCTACGCGCAACTGAATGGTGTTAATTCCCGGGTTGGGAGAGGCGATTCCGGCATTGGAAATGTGCATGAACCGGATCTCCGCGCTCACATTGTGTTTGCTTCGCAAAAAATGCAGTCCCACCGCGCCGCTGGTTGTGAAATTCACATGGGAAGTTCCTGGCGGCGTCTTAATATTGGTGAACAGCGTCCCGCCGCCAATCTCAATATAGGGAACCACACTGTGGCGGGCCGCCAGCATCCACTTGAAAGCAAACGGATTCACTCCCGCGCCGTAAGCGTTGCCCGAATTCTGGAAAACCATGAAAACCGGCACCACATCCACTGCGTACTCCAGCCGGCCCTTTAGAAAGCCGGGCCCATGGGGCGCCGTCAGAACCATTCCAAAACGTCCCCCCACATTCCACACGCCATCTCCCGATTGGCTGCCGCTGATTCCGTGTCCTCCGCCTGTCCAGACCTGCCACTCGTGTCCGCCCTCAACGGGACCTGACTGGGCAACAGCGGCCGGAGCACTCGCTAAAAAAACGCCACAGCAAACGACGACAACGACGGCAATAAATGAAATTCTCACAAAGAAATTTTTCCTCGCGAATTGGATTCCCGTCCGCGGCCACTGGGTGCACAGAAGATACAGAAAATCGCCCCGAAGCGCGACACACTTCTCGCGGTTGCAGGCCGGATTGGTCGGTTTGGTTGTGGGAGGCGCCGAGGCGAGCGTGAGTCCCGCGCTTTCAGCGAAGTGGAGCAAGAACCGAAAGCGGTTTGCGGGGGAAGCGGAGTTCACGGCAATGGCAAGTTCGATCGACTGGGCTTGGTCTTCCTATCGAGCGGCACTTCCCGCGTTCATCAGGAGTATCTCGCGCCAGGTGGGCCAGGCTTTGTCCTGACGGCGGACGCTACCACGGGCGAGAAAACATCGCGGGAACCCTTCGGCCCCGCAGGCCTTGAAAAGCCGCGCAGCCAAAGCTATTCATGCTGGCTCCGGTAGCGAATTGCGTTTCCAGAAACTCCGCCGGAGTAATGAATATCGATCTCCTCTGGAACATCGCGCAGCGTCGCCTTGCCGCCGCGCACAAATCCGCGCACTTCGCCGGTCCGCGCGTCTTGCAGCATCAATACCGGAAATTTTGCGGCATCCCAGGAGAGCTGCAGCGAATGATTGGCTAGAGGCTGAATCTCGACCGGATTGGGCGCTTCCTGAGCGGCGAATGCCGCGACCGTACTCTGTGTCTGGCGGGCCAGTTCGACTCCTTCTCTGGAAACATGAAGGCTCTTAACTCGACCCAGGATTTCTGTCGACATCGGCACGACAAACGCAAAATTCCTGATCGATATTCCTTCCGGCAAGTCCGCAATTTCCGGCGCATCAAAGGGAACGCTCGCCAGAACTTGCCCCTGGGCGTCGCGCGCCTGCCACAGGTAATTTCCGGTACGCAATTTCGCCGACGCAATCGGTAGCCGGAACGCCGGCTCAAGAATCATTTTTCCATTTTCGATTCGTCCCCATACCAGAAGTCCGCCTTGGGCACTGTTGTCAGCGGCAATGTCCGGCGATGGCGTTACCGGGTCGTTGCTGGCCCGGTGCGCCAGTTCATTTTTATAGACATAGTCACTGATCCAGTTATTGTTGCAGTAGCCCATGATGTCGTGATCTGTCGTCGGCTTGAAATTTCCGGTTGTGGCAAAAACATCCCATCCCGATACCCCAATCGTGCCGCCCGCATAAGGATAGTTTGGATCGGGATTGCTCACGCCTCCGCACGGGCTATGCGAATCGCCCATGTTGTGCCCTTCTTCGTGCGCCAGGGTCACTCCACTGGAATCCTTGTCCCATCCGATTGCCGATGGCGCTCCCACATAGCCAAGCCCCACGACTCCTGAACTGTAATTTGGACTGACAACGCCGTAGTAATAGCGATTTTCATGCGGATCCTCGGCATTGTGTTTTGCGTTCAGTTCGCTCAACACCGTTCCCCAGTTTGATCCATCGTTCAGCAGAGTCATGACACTGGAAGTCATCTTACTTCCCACCACAACGTCCACCGTGTCCGGCACGGGATGCAGCCGCTTGGCAAAGTCCACCCAGCTGAGTGCCGTTTTCGAAGCGCTCACGATGGTCGCAACGCGGCCGTCGCCGGTCTGCACGGGAACCAGAGTCACCCGCCACTGCGCCAGGGTGCGCACATCCATGGTTTGTGAAAATTGATTGTTCGTTCGATCGGACTCCGCAATGGCCCCGGAAGGGTCAACCGTTGCCACAATCTGTGCTCCATTCTGGATCCACGCAGCAGGGACGGCCGCATTCCAGGAAGCATTCGAATTTGCGTCAATTGACGTCGGCACGGAAGCGGCCGGCGCATTGATCGTAAGGGTGTTCGTCGTGCTGCCTTTGCTAAAGACCACCCGCACCTGCGGTGTTGCGGTATTCGCCTGATTCGCCTTCACAAACACGCGTACCGACGCACTGCGGTTCAGTACCAGGGGAACCGCCGTCGGGTAATCCTGCGCGGCCTGGGTTACGTACAGCCCGTCAATCGTCAGATCCAGCCCCGAAGCGCTGTTTACTGTAAAGCTGCCGGAGGAACTCGCGGTCCCCGCTGGCGTAGTCACCGAGATTGTGCCACTCGTCGAGCCTGTGGGAACGATTGCCGTGATCTGGGACGCCGTGTTCACGGTAAACGTTGTGGCTGCCGTGCCGTTGAATTTTACAGAACTCGCACCGGTAAAATTGGCCCCACCAAGCGTCACGCTGACCCCAATGACTCCACTCGTCGGCGTGAAACTGGTAATTGTCGGCACTGCGGCGGAAACCGAGAAATTGGCAGCGGATGTGGCTGTGCCACCCGGAGTCGTGGCCGTAATCTTGCCGGTCGTCGCTCCGGGCGGAACGCCAGCGGTAATTTTCGTGCTGCTATTTACAGTGAACGTGGCGGTGGTCCCGTTAAACTTCACAGCACTCGCGCCGGTCAAATTCGTTCCCGTGACTGCCACGCTCGTTCCTGTGGTTCCCGTTGTCGGCGTGAAACTTGTGATGGTTGGAGCGGCGGGTGTGACGGTGAAGGCGCTCGGAGAAGCGGCGCTTCCCCCCGGTGTGGTCACCAGAATCGAACCAGTCGTAGCTCCGGCTGGCACGCTCGTCGCGATTTGGGTAGCGCTCTGTACGGTGAAGGTTGCAGGCGTTCCGTTAAAGGAAAGCGCCGACGCTCCGGCGAGGTTCGTTCCGGTTATGGCTACGCTCGTGCCGGTAGCTCCACTTGTCGGGGTGAAACTCGAAATCGTTGGCGCAGCAGCGCTCACCGTGAAGTTTCCCGATGAAGTTACCGTTCCGCCGGGAGCGGTTAACGAGATTTTTCCGGTAGTCGCGCCGGAAGGAACAGCTGCAGTAATTTGCGTGGCGCTGTTGACCGTAAATGTGGCTGCCGTGCCGTTGAAGGAAACAGTGGTTGCTCCGGCTAGATTGGTTCCGGTGATCGTAACGCTGGCACCCACGACGCCGCTCGTCGGAGCGAAGCTTGTAATCGTCGGTGCAGCTGCGGTCACTGTAAAAGTGCCCGCCGAGCTTGTTGCCCCGCTCGGAGTTGTGTCTGAAATCTTCCCGGTCGTCGCACCGGCAGGCACCGTCGCGGTAATCTGTGTTGCACTGTTAACTACGAAGGTGGAAGAGGTCCCGTTAAACGTAAGCGAGGTTGTGCCGGCGAAGTTCGTTCCTGTTACGACGACGCTGGTGCCGGCGGTACCGGACTGCGGAGCGAAAGAACTAATCGTCGGTCCGGCCGCGGGCGGGCTCGTCGTGGTGCCCGGATTATTTACGTTGGCGCAGGAGGCCGCCCCCAACGTCGTTACTACCGACAAAATCATTAAAAGGCGTCGACGAACTCGTTTGGGTGCAGCGGTCCAGCTCACTTGGCGCTCCTCGCTCAAATTCCTTGGGCATTGAGTGCTGGACAACCCCAATAAGGCTCGCAAAAGGGAATCCGACTAAACGCTGATTTGCCCTTCGCTCGCCACACTGGACCCAGTTCTACTGCATGGTACGTTCTTGCTTGACCCCCGAGCCACTGTACGGGCGAACAGTTCTGGGATAGCTGGTTTGCTGTACTCAAGGCAAGCCAACTCGCGCCTGGTTGGATTCCTGGTTTGTCGCGTTGCAATTTCGTTCGGGATATCCGTTGGCCACAAACTCAGCTGGGCGCAGCTGCAGAACTCTCGGCAAGGACACCCGGAAGAAATTACGGGCGAACCCTCTCCGGGATGGCGGTCGTCTGGCCGCCGAGCGGTGGCCACGCTCTCTTTCCTATTGGGGAGATGTTGAGGCTACGGCGGTGCCTGTGGCCCGGGGAGACTTCCGTTTCCGCATTCCCAGAAGGAATCGCCGCGCGGGAATTTCCACGATTCTTTCAATGGCCATCGAAAAAATAACGAGGAGGGGCAGAAATACCAGGAACTGCCACAGCTCAACGATTTGCGTGCGGGCCGGAACATGCCGCAGCACGTTGGTAAGAGCCTGCCAGTAGTGCCAGGTAGGCGCCTGCACGATGTAGATAATGTAACTGGCTTGGCCCATGGCATCGAAGGCCCGGCCCCCCACCAAATTCGTCAGCCAGTTTGTGTTCCTTGTAAAAAGGATAATGCCCAGCAGGAAGAGCGGAGCGACCCCGCCTGTAATAAAAACTTCCAGCCAATCCTTTGGCCAGACGGCGGCCAGGGCCAGGAATCCAACGCAAGCCGCCAGGGTCAGCCAGCTTGCGGTTGTCTTTGCCACCTTGCTCCATGGTTCAACAAATCGTATACCCGCTATGCCAATCAGGAATAGGGGCGTCCACAGCAGCGGATTGTTTCGCAGGTAGGAATCCCACAGCGGTTTTTCAATCATTCCTAATGTGAAGGCAGCTGTGATCCCCGCCGGAATCAACCATGCCGCCACAATGAGCAGCGTTCTGCCGGTGTCCTTGAGTTTCGCAATGCGCTCACTGGCAAACGGGAACACCAAATACATGAACGCTTCCACAGAAAGCGACCAGCTGGGCCCGTTCCATGACTGAGAATAGGAAGTCCACGCCTGCACCATCAGAGCATTCAAAATCGCCGCAAGGAGGAAGGTTTTCCAGTCCGGACCGCCCGCCGCGGAATGGCCGAGATACTTTGCGACTGCGAATGGAGCAAACATCAGGAAAGCCACAAGGTAAGCAGGATACAAGCGCGCAAACCGCGAGTTGTAGAACTCGGGACGGGAATCGACCCGCCTGTTTCCACTCGTCAAATATTTATTGGCCAGCACAAATCCGGAAAGAATAAAGAAAAATGCTACCGCCGCAGGCCCCTCGTTAATCAGTTTTTGCAACACGCCCGGGACATTTTCGTATCCTCGAACATCTGGCGCAAAATGAAACACAACCACCGCCATGGCGGCAATGAATCGCAGCCCATTCAGTGCGGTGAACGTTTTGCTTTTTCCTTTTACGTTTGCGGTCAATTCGGATTTAGTCGGCGTTTCGAGCATCTGTTCTTTCTGAATGTTTCCCGAATAGCTTCACAGCCGCCATCAGCCAAGTCAATGCCCAAAACCTGGTATATCCAATCGAATTCCTGAGTTTGACATCCTGCGCCCGTCTTTGCGCAGCGGTTCGCCGTGCGGTGCCCGGTTCTTAGGGAATTAATTTCGCAGCGCGCAACCTGGTGAAAAGTCCGAAAAAACTGTCATCCGTTGCCTGGTACTCGAGGAAGCCAAGTTTGCGGCTGCGGCTCATATCCGTAACGACTTCGATAGGACGCCCCAGGTCCGCGTCGGTATGCCAGGCGGAAATCAACACGTTCAAATCTTGTTCGCGAAGGCCATGTTCTTGCGCTATTTTTTTCCACGCAGGAGCAGCATCGGCGAGTTGCTCTTCCAGGGGCAGGCCTGGTCCTGACGGAGGTTCTGGAACGACCCTGAACCACCGGGCGATCTGTCCCCACATCCAACTCCAACGGAACACGTCGCCATTCACAATGTTGAGGGCCTGATTGTAGGCGGCGGGCGTGGTCGCGGCCCACTGGAGGTGCCGCGCCAGTAAACTTGCGTCGGTCACGTCCGTGAGGCTGTTCCATTGTGTCAATGAGCCGGGAAACAAGAAGCGCCGGCCAGTCTCGCGGCAGATGCTGGCATAGACGGCGAGAGTGACTCCCATGTTCATCGCGTTGCCAAGCGCATACCCGATGATGGTGTGCGGACGATGGACGCTCCAGTGAAAGCCATCGCGTTTTGCGGCAGAAAAAACTTCATCTTCCTGCGCATAATAAAAATTCGCCAAATCCAGCCGCGGTTGTTCTTCGCGAAACGGCGTCACCGGCAGCTGGCCTACTCCGTAGGCTTCAAACGGTCCCAAGTAGTGCTTCAATCCCGTCACCAGGGCCACGTGCTGCACCGTCCCGGCCGGGGACAGCGCTTCCAACACGTTGCGAACCAAAGTCGAATTGACCCGGATGTTTTCCGCCTCACTCGCTTGCCGCAGCCAAGCGGCCAAAAAGACGTGCGTCGGACCGGTTCCAGCAAGCGCCGTACGCAGAGCTTGCGGATTCAGAAGGTCGCCGGCGATGGCATGGACGCCGGCGAGTGCGGGTGGCCGGCGCGCCAGCCCAAAAACCGTCCAGTCCTGCTGCCCGGCAAGATGACTGGCAAGGTTGAGTCCCACAATTCCGGTTGCTCCAACGACCAACGCCCTTGGCATCGAATTCGCGCTCCCATCGGAATGGCGCAAAACAGCTTCCGGCCACTCTGACTGTTGAGATGACGGGGCCCAAGTCTAGTTACTGCCTTTTATCCGGGAGGCGCACTGGTTTGCAAGGGATCCTCTTGTTCCTAATCTTAGCCAACAGGTAACGAACTCCACAGCCGGGGATTTCCTGGCGGCCGAACAGCCCTCAGTCAAACTTAGTTATTGAAAACAATTCGCAGGGCCTGGAGACGGTCAACGTTCGGAACTTACCAATGGAGAGGAGTGGAAGCGCATCTGGATCATGACGGTGCCGGCCAGGGATGCGAAGCGGGATTGGATCAGATTGCTTTTGGGAAAGTTATTCAAACGCTCGACCTTACGGCATCTCCTTGACTCGCAGGATGTGCAGCGGACTTTCTTCAAAATGAATCACCCGGCAACCTTGGATTGTTTAGCTAAGCCGGGGGTTTATATTCAAACGACTGAACTGTCGAATCGTCGGCACCAGTTCTTGATATAACTTGGTTTTGTCCAAAAACTTAACCGCCTTGAAGCTCTCTGCCATCTTTCTGGTTTCTTCATCCTCGTATAGGGACATGGCAATGATGGGGCAACCGAGCGATGCTTTCAGAACTTTAGCAAGCGTGTACTCGTCAGAATCCGACATGTGAAGGTCGATGACAATGACATCGGGTTTTAGTTCAGACGCAAGCCTTGCTGTCTGAGTGAAGGTGGTCGCCTCGCCTACCAGGGAAACGTCGACCGATTCTTGCAAAACGCGTCTGATTGCTCCACGCATCACGTCTGAATCGTCAGCAACTAAAAGCTTTATCTTCATTGGGTCTCCACGAAACACAACTGCCTTCTCTGTGCAGGGTCGAGCTGACGGAAGGCGGGTACGGCCTGGACGGTCGACTGCAAAAATTGCCTAGAGCCATTCGTGTGCGCTTCGATTGAAGAAAACATCTTTGCCTCGACCGCTGTCGGCAAACTGACGTTCATTCTGCTGGGAAGGTGCCATAGCGGGAATTGGGTTCTATAGAGTTTTCATTTTCAAGTTCAGCAAGGCATTCACAGCGCGCCGGAGGTCGATTCTTTCTTCCAGCGGGCCGGCAATGTCATGCAGTTCAAGATAGCGATTCAGAATGGCGCTCTCCGCCAAAACAATCGAGATTGGTAAAAAGGGCAGGACATCCTCAATCAACGCCTCGGCGTAAGGTAAGTGCCAACTCTGAGCCGCGAAGAAGTTGGTTTCGTTGAGTTGAACTGTGTCAGTTTTGTTCTCTGGCACCAATACAAACGCCAAGTCCGATTCTTCAACCGTCACTGAACTGCCGTCGTGGATTTGACTTCGTGGCGCGATTGGCGTGTCTAAGGGCACATGAACCTCCGAAAAAGTGATACCAGCTACACTAAACCGTGTATGTACTGTTTTAGACACGTAGTAAAAGGGGAGTTACCGGCGGGCCATTCGGAGGGCCGCGTGCGACTGGTTCAGATTAGGGATGATTGGTCGGGAGTACGCGGAACTGGCGCTTTCCTTCAATGCCGTACGTTGCGGGAGTCTGCCTGATCAACGGTAAGAATTACGGACAGAAATTCCCGCTTCGCCAGATACACGAGCGTGCCACCGGAAAAATCCATAAGTCGATCCCAAGATGCACGTGCGGCAGTTCCGCATGTTCAATTGTACCGAGGACCAGTGCTCCGGAACGAATGAACCGCCAGGAGGCCTCCCTCTCCGGGCGCGTATCGCCAACCAAATGGAATAATTCGGTGAGAACTGCCTCTGAAGTTAGCAGGGGAAGGCCTGTTGGCGGAACGCCTGGACGCAGGACTCGTGCCATCGATCAGTTCTGTCCGTAATTACGCCCAAAATACAATGAGTTAAAGCAAGGCTACCAGGGTCGTGGGACTTCCGGCAGGGGCTGAATGTAACAAAACGGCTGACCAGGGAAAAGATGACGAAATTTGTGGTGCTTCCGAGTCTGCTGGAGATTATCCCTGCGGCAAGCCGGGAAACTGGAAAGTCCATGAAACGAGTGTTTCAGTTCGCTACTCCAGGCCGACATACAGTTTTCTGCATATGTTGCGTCTTTTTTAGCCAGAATGTTCCCGCCACATCCCGGGAACTGGAGATGCTGACTAAGAAAACTGCCTTGGGTTGTAACTCTAGCCACATAGGGATGGCAAAAATGAAAATTAAAAAAATACGAGCTTGATTGCAAGCATGGTTTCGTGACATCGTACTCACAATTTTGGGGGCACCGATGAAACGAACGACTCGAAGTATCTATTTATTTGTTTCAACCGTTTTAATAATGCTGATTTCGACTACCGTGTTGCGCGCCGATGTAACCGGTGCGATCAGCGGTGTAGTCCGCGATCGTTCGCAGGCGGTGGTGGTCGGCGCCAAGATAGTGATCACGAATACGGACACCAATCTCAGCCAGGAAACCAAGTCCGGATCGGACGGTACGTATCGTTATCTCGCGTTGGCCGTTGGCCACTATAAGATTACGGTAACTTCGGCCGGGTTCCGTCCCGCCACTGTCACCAATATTGAATTGAAAGTGAACGACCAGTTGAGCTTCGATTTCGATCTCGACTTGGGACCAGTGCAGGACGAGATCAGTATCAGTGCCAACGCCGTGCAGGTACAAACGGAGAGCACGCAGCTTGGCGACGTAATGGATTCGAAGAAAATGCTGGCGCTGCCGCTGAATGGTCGCAGCTTCATCGATCTTTTGGGATTACAGGCCGGCGTGGCGCCGGGTACGGCTGGCACGATCCAGCAGGACCGTCCTGTTTCGGGCGGGTTGAGCTCCGGAAATATTTCGGTTAACGGCCAACGCGAAACAGCCAACGCCTACCTTGTGAACGGCGCGGACGTCAGCGAAGGTCGCAACTTGGGTACCGGTTTGGTGCCAAACATCGATTCGATCGGCGAATTCCGGCTGATCACGAACAGTTTCGATGCCGAGTATGGAAAGTTCAGTGGCGCAGTTGTGAACGTCATCACCAAGTCTGGCACTAATAATTTTCACGGAGATGTTTTTGAGTTTCTGCGCAACGATAAGCTCGATGCCAAAAATTATTTCTTTGCTGGCAAGTCCGAACTGCGCCGTAATCAATTTGGATATACGTTTGGTGGCCCGGCTTGGAAAAATAAGCTTTTCTTCTTCAGCGACTACCAAGGCACGCGGGAAGTATCTGGCGCAGAAACAGGGCAAGTAAATGTGCCCACGCTCGATCAGCGAGCCGGCAACTTTACCGATTTGACAGGGGAGGTTGATGGTGCCTACTGGGCCCAGGTGCTCAATACGCGGCTAGGGCTTCCTGCTGGTACCATTTTCCAAGGTGAACCCTACAGCGACGTATTCCCTGGCGGCGTAATTCCACAAGCGGCTTGGGACGCACCGGCACTCAATATGCTTCCATTCATTCCGCTGCCGACCAACTCCGACCCCACGCAGAATTATTCGGACAATAGCCAGAAAAACTCCGCAACGGACAACAAGTTCGGCGAACGCATAGATTTTAATAATCAGACAACCGGTAACTGGTCGTGGTATTACCACCTGGACAATTCGAACGTCGATAGCGCGCTGGCGGGATTTGCGAGCGTACCGGGATTTGCGACGTCTACCCCTTCGCGAGCTCAGTTGTTTGTGATGAGTAATACAAAAACATTCGGGGCGACCGCCGTTAACGAGTCCCGGCTGAGCGTCTTCCGCAACGTGTTGCACAAAGACAATCCAACGGAAAGCTTTGCAAGTCTTTCATCCCTCGGATTTGTTACCGGAGCCGGCACACTAGGAATTATTCCTCTGGCGGGCTACCAGGAATACATTCCGCAAACCAGCTTCAGCAACTCGGGATTGAACATTGGCGTGCCGACGTTGAATACGTTCCAGCCAAATACAACGTACGCGATTTCTGACGTGTTTTCGAAGTCGCAAGGCAGGCACACTTGGAAAGTTGGAGGGGAATTCCGGTATTACCAGGTGAACGAGCGCAACTTCGCCAATCCGAACGGTGGGTTTACGTTCAACGGTAACGTCACGGGAGATGAATTTGCGGATTTCCTGCTCGGCGCGACATGCACCGGCTGTTCGGCTCCCTACACGCAGGCGGCCTTGCAGTTGCTTGACTCTCGTACGAAATATGCAGGCGCCTTTGTGCAAGACACGTGGAAGGTAAAGTCGAACCTCACGCTGAATCTTGGGCTGCGTTGGGATTTGGGAATGCCCTGGTATGACACGCAAGGGAAGCTCCAGGCGTTCGTGCCCGGGGAGCAATCAGTCCTCTTTCCAAACTCGCCGACCGGCCTCGTGTTCCCGGGCGACCCAGGAATTCCCCAGACTCTTGCTCCCACGCGATATCATAATTTTGGTCCGCGGCTGGGACTGGCCTATTCGCCAGGATTCTCGGATGGCATTTTGGGCAAGATCTTTGGTGGCCCCGGCAAGACTAGCATCCGTGCCGCCTATGGGCTTTATTACAGTTCAGTGGAAGATTTAAACCTCTTCTACGAAGTGGCGGACGCTCCCTTTGGTTTGTACTGGACCTCACCAGTATCGGTTCTGATGGACGAACCCTTCCGGGTTCGCGCTAACGGCCAGTCTCTTGGACAGCGGTTTCCTTTTACGGCCCCGATTCAAGGTGATCCGGCAAACCAGACCCTGGATTTCTCGATCTATGAACCGATGAACTTTTTCCCCGGGTATGACATTCATAACCGCACGCCGTATGCAGAACACTTCAATGCGTCAATACAGCGCGAATTGTCGAAATCAACGGTCCTCACGCTGGCCTACGTTGGAACCACGGGACATCATCTAATTACCCAATCGGAAGCCAACCCTGGCGATCCAGCTCTCTGCCAGCTACTCACCGCACAAAATTATCAAGACATAACCGCGGGTACTCCTGGCTGCGGACCTGGCAATGAAAACGATGTCTTCCAGAAAGGTGCCTCAACCATTTACAGCACACGGCACTCGCTCCTCGATCCAAATTTCTGCCCGGGTTCGGCATTGCAGATCTGCTTCGGATACGGCAACACCTATACACAAACCGTGGCTAACTCGGTTTACCATTCCGCTCAGATATCCGTGGAACATAAATCGAACACTTCCACGTTTACTGTGGCATATACATTTTCGAAAGCGATTGATGATGCTTCCGCGTTCGGCGATCTTGTTAATTTTGCCGACCCCAAGCTCAGCCGCGGTCTGTCTTCGTCCGACCTAACGCACAACTTTGTAGCCAGCTATGTTTGGGAGATTCCATTTGACCGCGCGTTCAAAAGTCTACCCAAGCGCTTGACGCAAGGATGGCAAGTAGAGGGAATCACGCGTTTCGCCACCGGCTTCCCGATTCAGATGGGGCAGAGCAGCGACGACATCTCCCTGGTAGGAAGCTCTTCTACGGATATGCCGGATCGCGTGGGCCCTGTCGTTACGGTCAATCCGCGCGACGCGAATCCCGACTGCCCAACGGTAACCGGATGCTATTTCCTGCCGGGTGCCTTCGCGCTGAACTCGACGCTGGGAACATTTGGTACTTCCAACCGGCGATTCTTTCACGGTCCGGGATTCAACAACACGGACTTCGGCTTCCTAAAGCAAACCAAGATTCACGAGAATCTTGCGTTTGATATACGCGTCGAGTTCTTCAACATCTTCAACCATGCCCAGTTCACCAATCCTTCCGGAGATATCAACAGCGACAACTTCGGCATTATCACCGGTGCACGCGATCCGCGGATCGGGCAGGTCAGCGCCAAGTTCTACTGGTAATATAACTGGCGCGCGTCCGCCGATTTCTGACGCGAATTCTTCTACGTTGCGGCCAGTCGCCGAGGTATCTTAATGGCGGGTGGCCGCCACGTGTTTTTAGACTCCTGTTTTGGGACTGTTCGAATGAGGATTGCCGTGCTTCTGGGCCTTTTGTTGGCGCAAGCAGCCTTCGCGCAAACCGCAGAACAGTATCGCCAGCAGGCCATCGAACTTTCACGCAATAAGTCCTGGGATGCGGCGATTGTGGCTTACCACAAGGCGCTTGAGCTGAATCCAAACGATCCTCTCACGCACTACAACCTGGCGCTTACGCTGGGAAAGAAAGGCGACTCCAGGCAGGCATTGGAAGAGTTTGCAACCACACTAAAACTGAATCCCAAATGGGCCGATGCGCACTATGGATTAGGCGCCACTCACTACGATCTGCACGACCTCCCGGCAGCCCTTAAGGAGCTACGAACCACGACCAAGCTCGACTCAAAAAATGTGGGCGCCCACCGCTTGTTGGCTCGAATTTACTCTCAACAGAATGATGCTTCTTCAGCGGAAGCCGAACTGCAAAAGGCGCTCCTGTCAAAGCCTTCGGCGGAACTCTATTTTGAAATGGGAATGGTTCAGGGGCAGTTGGGCAGCTTGGAAAAAGCTGCAGCTGACTTTCGTCGCGCGCTCACGCTCAATCCGCGATCTGCTCCGGCGCACGCCATGTTGGGAGTTACGCTGCGACGCCAGGGACAACATGAACCCGCGCTCGCACAATTTCGCAAAGCGGTTGCACTCGATCCGAAAGACCCCGAGGCGCAATACAATTTGGGAATGGAACTCAAGACCGGAGGCGACATTGCGGGGGCGATTGCTGCGTTTCAACGCGCGATTGAGATTCGACCTGACTTTGAGCAGGCACATTATAACCTGGGCATCGCGTTGCGCGCCCAGGGAAAATCAGATGCCGCGCGGAAGGAAATGGAAGATCTAAAAGGTCTGCACGACTTTCGCGCACGCCTGGCGCAGTCGAAACTTTTGATAATGCAGGGTGTCGATGCGCTAAAGCAGCAAAAGCTGGACGACGCCCAAGCGTTGTTTCAGCAGTCGGTTGAAAAAAGCCCGGAGTTGCCAACGGGTCACTACTACTTGGGACTGACCTGGGATCGCAAAGGCGATGCTGAGCGCGCCATTGCAGCCTATCAAAAAGCTCTCGAGCTGCAGCCAGACTACGCGCAAGTTCACTCCGGCCTGGGCCTACTTTACTGGCGGCAAAATAATCGGACGAACGCGATGGAAGAGTTCCACCAAGCGGTGATGTCTGACCCCGACCTCGCGGAGGCCCATTACAACTTTGGTCTCGCATTGGCGCAATCGGGTAAAACAGAAGAAGCTGTGCGCGAATTGAAGGAAGCAATCGGCATCGATCCTACCTACACGGATGCGCGCGTTCAACTTGGTCTAATCCTTAGCCAGAATAATGACATGAGCGGAGCCGCAAGCGTCTTTCGGGATCTTGTGCGGCGGAATCCGAAATTTGCGGAAGCACACAATAATCTTGGATTGGTATTGCTGCAGTCGGGTGATGTGCCTGCAGCACGTAAGGAATTCGGTGAAGCTGTTCGGCTCAAACCAGAGTATGCGGAGGCGCACTACAACCTTGCGTTGGCACTTCATCAAACAGGGAGCGAGACAGAGTCCCGAGCAGAGTTTGAGAAGGCCTACGAAATCGCACCAGAGTTGCGAAGTCAGCCACACCCATGAAGCAACTATATATAATTCTGAGACAACTGCTTTGAGATTGACGGTGTTCACCGGGGATGGCGCGGTGCCCATCGATACAATGTGAGTGAATGACAGATGAAGCGTGTAGAGATGGCAGTGGAGTGTTAACTGACATATTGAAGGTGCTCTGGTCTCATGCGGGTCAGAATGTTCCAGTGGGCAGCTTCTTTTGTGCGATTGCTCCTTAACCATTCTTTTTCGGTTCCGGTGCGAGGAGGGCGCGGAAGGAAATCCTCTTTTACAAGTCGGCTCTCGTCGAGAGTTTGTTCAAGTTGACTCAACTCTGACAATCGCGGATTATTTCGAGTCTCCGCTACCATCTTCGCCAATGTGACAACGAAACCAAGCCTGTTTTGCAGATTGAATTTTCGAGCATTCTCCACAAGCCAAGAATCCGGCTTAGCGAACTTCAAGGCCACCCATGGCAAAGCTGCTGCAACTCGCGCATCGATGCTTTGTTGCGACAGAGCCGTGAGCAGGAATTCCGAAGGATTCTTTTTGTGTGTCTTCGCAGTCAGATACACGAATCCTGGGTACTCTAATCGCGCAAGCATTTCCGTGAGCCGCTGATCGTCCACTGGTCCTGGAGTAAAGGCTTCCGACGTCGGCAGTGCGTCTGGTGACAGGCCATAGGCGGAAGTGGCCCGACGAATAAGCGCGGTCGTAAGTCGCCGCTTGCCGTGCTCTAGGCAATTGAGATGGGCCTGCGATACACCCAACTTGGCCGCAGCTTGGGTTTGGTTCCAGCTTTTGTCAAGTCGTGCAGATTTGAATTCGTATGGTGTCATAACATTCAGTTTATAGCAGAGCTGCTATAATTTTTCAATCCACAAACATCCTTGATCGGCGCGGACAGGACTTCAAATGCCTACGCAAGAGGTGAAGCAAAAAGCACGATAAATCCGGTATGCGTGTGGTGTACGAGACGAAATTTATACGTGCAAGTACAACAAAATACGGTCGTTAAATGGTGGAGGCGGGGGGAGTCGAACCCCCGTCCGAAAAGCGCTACGAACCGAAGCCTACATGCTTAGCTCACTTCAGTTTGGTTCGCCCGCCCCGCTCAGAAGGAGCAAGAAACGCGGCCGGCTAGTCCGATGAATCTCGCCAAAGCCTTACGGACCGAAAGGCTCCAGCCAGCTCACAGTGTGACGCCTCGATCCGGGCCCATGAGCAAAGCCCGGGGAAGCGTTGCGCTTAATTAATTAAGCAGCAAGTGCCAAGTTGTTGTTGGCAGTTCTAGTTTTCCACCCGATTACGGGCAGGTGGTGCCCGGCATGCCTTCGGAAAGCGGCAACTTCCGTCGAAACCGTGTCGCCCCCAACTACCCCTCTATTCTATCATCCCCGGCAAATCGCGGGGCTGCCGAGGCCCTCATCGCGCTAGAACCCACTCACCTCCTGACCCTGCTCATTACTCCACAATTGGGCACACACCCTCCCGGCATCGTTGACTAGCAGGCCCCATCGCCCCAAAATTGCAAAACGGGAGAAATCCGGGAAACAATCCCGAAAACCGGTATGGCACAAGACCCCAACGCGCCGAACGCTGTTGAACAGGCTGTTTCTCGCGCCGTTCGCGACAATCTTGAACGTATTCAGCGCACTGCGGAAGAACTCAACCACGCGGTCAGCGATGTGGTCTCGGCTTGCGCCAGCAACAAGCCAACAAACGCCTTACCTCCTATGCTCCGGGCCCAGACCGCCGCAGCTTCCCTGGCCGCCGCCCTGGAAGTTCTCACGAAATTCGTAACCGTATCTCTGCAGACGGGCCCGCGCTCGCCCCTTGAAGCGCAGATCACTCATTTGGTCAGCCAAGTCGCAGTTGAGGCGCCCCGAGCTCCGCAGCGTCCTGAGCCCGTGCCACCAACGCCCATGGCTTCCGAGGTTCAGGTAGAAACGCCCGCTGCGCCTGCCGGCGTCGCTGAGGTTCAGCCGCCCGAACTCGAGCCCATCGAGACGAGTGAGCCTGCCGCCGCTGTTCCCGACCCTGTTGCGACCAGTGAATTTGATCTTAGCCGTCTTTCAGTGGAAGACCAGGAACTCCATCGTCGCGCCAATCGGGTGGCCAAAGTTTCCATGCAGGACATCAAAATGCTACGTCCTGAGCAGGTCCGCTTGGGCCGCGAAAACAAGGATCTTTGCATTCGACTGAAAGATGACATTGAGAAAGCTCACCGCGAATACGAACGCCGTTTCAAACCCATCATGGATCAGCCGGTGGACTATTTCTACCAGTGGACGCTGGAAATCCTTGCAGAAGGCAATCCTGAAGCTCTCGGCGAATATCCGTACTCCACTCCTGTCCGCCAGCACTAGTCCTCAATCGAATGATCCTTCTCAACTAATTGCTTGGACGGAACTCCGTGCAATCTTTCCATTTTTTCCTGCACAGCTTTCTGTGGCAAACTTGCGTGTGCTTACGTCACGAAATGTTGTCGCGCTGACACTCGCTGCCATTCTGGTTCTCGGCGCCCCTTTCGATGCGCTGGCGCAGAACAGAACCCGCAAAAAGAAAAAAACCGCCAAGCCAAAGTCTGTCCCCTGCGTTAATTGCAAACCAACCACCACCGCGCCGCAATTTGCCGCGGCAAGTCCGGAAGACCAAGCCGCCCAGAGGGAGTTGTCGGAGCTCGCGCGGGGACTTCATTCGGCTGCACCTGCCGCCTACGAACGCCTTTCTGCTTACGCCGCGAAAAACACCACCAGCCCCTGGGGAGCCCGCGCGGCTCTCGCGCTCGGGTATGAGGACTACAGCAAAGGCCGTTCCGCCCAGGCACTGGGCTGGTTTATCAAGGCGCAGAACGACACCCTGCTTCGTGAGTATGCGCTCTACTGGGCCGCACAATCCAAGCGCGCCCTCAAGCGCAGCGCCGAGGCGTACACGGATCTGGCTCGATTCCAGCGCGACTACCCCAATTCCGCTCTCAAAGAGCAGTTTCTCGACTCCTTCGCTGCGACCGCCGTTGAAACCGGCCATGCCCAGGAAGCGATCGATGCCCTGAATTCTTACGCTCCCACCAGCTCCAAGCCGAGTCTGCTCCTGGATCGCGCTCATGCCTATCAGGCGGCCCACCAGCTGCCGGCGGCGGCCAAAGACTACCAATCGCTTTTCTACAAATTTCCGCTAACCGACGAAGGCAAATCCGCTGGAAGCTCACTGCCGCAAGTGTCCAAAGCCCTTGGCAGGGAATATGCCTATCCCGGTATCGAACTTCAGGAAGGGCGCGCTCAGGTTTTCTACGACGCCCACAAATGGCGCGAAGCTCGCACTGAATTTGAAAAACTTCTCACCATGCTTCGCGATCCGGCGAACCCCACCCGTCAACGCGCTCAGCTTCGCGTAGCGCAGGCGCGCATCCAACTGAAAAGTCCGGTCACTTTACTTTCTACTCTCAATACCGCGGATCCTGCGGTTGACGCCGAACGCCATTTCGCGCTTTCACAAGCCTACCGAGGCGCCAAGAAAGAAAACGAAATGCTCACGACGGTTGAAGCCGTCGCGCAAAAATATCCCACCAGCAAATGGACCGAAGAATCCCTCATGGCGACAGGGAATTACTATTGGGTGCTTCTTGATCGCGCCAAGGCCGCCAGCTACTACCAGCGGGTCCTGGAAGGTTTTCCCAACGGCAAAAACGCCTATAACTCGGAGTGGCGCGTGGCTTGGGTTGCCTATCTACAACGACAGCCCTATGCGGATGACAAGCTCACCGTTTTCCTCCGCAAGTATCCCGTTTCCGCCAATGCCTCGGACGCACTTTATTGGCTCGGCCGCGATGCCGAACGCAGCGGCAATCCTGCTCACGCCCGCGGCTTTTACAACAAAGCCGTTGACCGTTTTCCGCAGACGTACTTCGCTCGCGCCGCCACTCTTCGTCTCAACAAACTTGGTCCCGGCGAAGTCGACACGATCGATTTCCTCGCGCAAATTCCCCCGCCATCTGCGCTGCGTCCTTTCGACGAACCAGTCGCCGACAACGTCGCCGATCGCTGGGCCCGCGCCCAGGCTCTGCGCGCCATTGCCTTTGACGCCAGCGCCGAACTCGAACTCAAGAACGCCTACTTCGCTACATCCTCTCCGCGCTTCCTGCTCGAAGCGGCGCAAGCCGCCTTCGATCAAGGACACTACGCCGCAGGAATGGCCTACGGCCGCATCATCGTTCCCAGCTTCGACTCGCGAAAAATTTCCGACATTCCCGTCGCCGTCTGGAAAGCGCTCTATCCACTTCCCTACGAAGCAGCTCTGCGCCGCGAAGCCGCGAGAAACGACTTCGATCCCATGTTCGCCGCCGGTCTCATCCGCCAGGAATCCACCTTCCAGGCCGACATCGTCTCGCATGCCAACGCCATCGGCTTGATGCAGGTCCTGCCCAAAACCGGCAAGCTTCTGGCCCGCCAGCTCAAAGTGAAGTACACCAAAAATCTGCTCTTTCAGCCGGACTACAATCTGCAGCTTGGAATGCTCTATATCGCGGGCCTATTGCGCGCCACCGGCGCACCGGAATACGCCGCTGCCGCTTACAACGCCGGTGAAGACCGCATTGCCCTTTGGAAGTCCGAACGCAACTACGAAGAAATTCCCGAACTCGTCGAATCCATCCCCTTCACGGAAACCCGCGAATACGTACAAATCGTCTTGCGCAACACCGAAGTCTACCGGACAATTTACGGGTCTGGTGCCGGCATCTCGACCACCGCAGCCAGCCGCAGCCGCTAATTCTTTCCGTCGGAGTTGCCTTGAAATTTACAGTGGCGGGCCTTTAGATCCGTGTTTCCCGGTTTGGCTTTCTCGTTTTTGCGATTGAATTTATTTCCAGTTCTTCAGGCAGGTTAAATGACCGCATCAATCCCCAACATCACCGCCGGGCCATCCGGCGAACTCGCCCGCCGCATGCTGTCGGTCAAGGCCGAGCAATTCACCGAATCCGTTATCCGTGAAATGACCCGTCTCGCGCAAAAGCACAACGCTGTCAATCTCTCGCAAGGTTTTCCCGATTTCCCGGCGCCCGCCGAAATCAAAGAAGCCGCCCGCCAAGCCATCTCTGACGACATCAATCAATACGCCATCACCTGGGGCGCCAAGCCTCTCCGCGACGCCATTGCCGAAAAATTCGCCCGCACCCAAAACGTTACGGTCGATCCCGAACGCGAAATCACCATCTGCTGCGGTTCGACCGAAGCGATGATGTCCACCATGATGGCCATCATCAATCCCGGTGACGAAATCGTAGTCTTCGAGCCCTACTATGAAAATTACGGTCCCGACGCGATCTTGAGCGGCGCCACGCCCCGCTTCGTTAAACTGCGCACCCCGGATTGGTCTTACGACGAAACCGAACTCGCCGCCGCGTTCGGTCCTCATACCAAAGCCATCATCCTCAACACGCCCAACAATCCCACCGGAAAGGTTTTCACCCGCTCCGAGCTCGAATTCATTCGCGATCTCTGCATGCAGTGGAACGCCTACTGCATCACCGACGAAATCTACGAACACATTCTGTATGACGGCGCCGAACACATCTCCATGGCCCAAATCGATGGCATGCGGGACCGCACCATCGTCATCAACGGGATGTCGAAAACCTACAGCGTCACCGGCTGGCGCGTGGGTTGGGCCATTGCTCCGCCCGAAGCCACGAACGCCATCCGTAAAGTTCATGATTTTCTTACCGTAGGCGCGGCCGCGCCGCTCCAGCAGGCTGGCGCGCTGGCTCTGAAATCGCCCGAGTCCTACTACGAACAGCTCGCCACCACTTACGCCCAGAAACGCGAGCGCCTGCTGAAGATTCTCACCGACGCCGGCATCACCGTATACAAACCCCGCGGCGCCTACTACGTCATGACCGACATCGCGCGCTTCGGTTACCCCGACGACATTGCCTTCGCCAAATTCCTTGTCGAAAAAATCGGAGTAGCCTGCGTGCCCGGCTCGAGCTTCTACCGCAACGCCGCCGATGGCGCTAGCCAAGTCCGCTTCACCTTTTGCAAAAAAGAGGAAACCCTGGCCGCTGCCGAGCAACGCCTGGCAAAACTACGAATGTAGTTTCTGGAATCAAGTAAGGGGTAAAAAATTCACGTCCAAGGTGAGAACACGGGAAGAAACGACCAACGGTATGTTGCAATACGTATAACTTTTATCTAATTTAGAATCGTCCGTTCCGATTCCGAGATTTTTGGGGTAGGGAACTGACGGTCGGTTGCCCTGTGGTGGTTAGCCCCCTACCCCGCGAGTGGTCTTGCCTGTATAGACGACGTCAGCTTTAAAAAAGTTTCCTGAAATTCAAAAAATAAATGGACCCGGATGGAGCGCCTGCCTTCCAAGGGGGCCCCGCTCCCGCTTGCCCCGTAAACTCCTTGCGGCGCAGCGTCTAGCCCAGATCGACCGTCTCTAGATACCTGGCCACCGCTGTCTTCCACCCCATCCGCTCCACAATCGCCTTCTGCAAGGCCTGCGCAGCCACCGGTTCCCCATGCGTCAAATATGTCTGTCGGGGTGCCGCCGGCAAGCCTTTGAGCCATCGCAACAACTCACTTTGCCCGGCATGTGCTGAAAACTGTCCCATGGACGCAATCTCCGCATTCACCATCACTTCCTGTCCATACAATCGCAGGGTCTTGGCGCCTTCCTGCACCGCCCGCCCCCGCGTTCCTTCCGCCTGAAAACCCGCCAAAATTACACAATTCCGCGCATCGGGCAAGCGCAGTGCCAGGTGGTGCATCACGCGTCCTCCGCTGATCATGCCACTCGCCGAAACGATAATGCACGGCGTTTTGACCGCATTGATCGCCTTGGATTCTTCCGCCGTCCGCGCCAGATGAAATTGGTGCACATTCAATGGATCGCCCGTACCTCCCGCGTCCAACTTTGTGAAATTCAAATCGTGGTCTTCCTTGTATTTCAAATACAAATCCGTCGCCCGGAGCGCCATCGGGCTATCCACGTAAACCGGCACCTTCGGAATCCTCTGCTGATCCTCGAGCTGTCGCAGGTAGTACATGAAGGTCTGCGTCCGTCCAATGGCGAACGCCGGAATAATGATCGACCCGCCGCGGTTGACTACGCGATTGACAATCACCGCGAGCTCTTCGGCCGGATCACCGGTAGCGTGGTCCCGGTCGCCGTACGTTGACTCGCAAATCAGGACATCGGCTTTTGACGGCGGCGTCTGCGGATCATTCAAGATCGCCTCGCCATACCGCCCGACGTCGCCGGAGAAAACGACTACCGTCTTCTTCGCGCCTTCGGCAATCGTCAATTCAAGACTCGTCGATCCCAGGATGTGTCCCGCGTCATACGCGACAAATTGAAATTCCGGACTCACGGCAAACGGCCCACCGCGCGGAATAGGCTTCAACAATTTTAAAACCGGCTCAACATCGTCCGTGGTATAGAGCGCTTCCGGGTTCCTGTGCCGGCTGTAGTTCCCGCGCTGCGCCCGCAAAGTATCTTCTTCCTGAATATGTGCCGAATCCTTCAAAAGCAGCGTCGTCAACTCAATCGTCGCCGGATTCGCGAAAATCGGCCCATGGTATCCGTCGCGCACCAGCACCGGCAGCCAACCGGTATGGTCCAAATGCGCGTGGGTCAAAACCACATAGTCAATCGTTGCCGGATCAATCGGCAATGGCTTGAAATTGCGGTCGCTCAATTCCGGCAACCCTTGAAATATCCCGCAATCTACCAGCAGCCTTTTCCCGGCCGCCTCCACCAGATATTTAGATCCGGTAACGCATCCCGCCGCACCCAAAAAGGTAAGTTTTGCCATGTGTTTTGCAACTCTCCTGACCAAGCGAACGTCCTACACGGTACCCCAGTCCAACCAGCAAAACCAAACCCCTTCCGCGACCCCGTCAGGCGTGGTAGCGGCGGACGAGCTTTGCTAAGTTTCTTTCCTTGCGCCGGGTTCATTTTTGTCGCGGCGAATTGATTTCGCCAGTCGCCCTGGCCGGACCTCTGTCGCACCGGTCGAGCGCCCCCACAAAACAAAAACGGAGCAGACCGGGCGGCCCGCTCCGTCAAAAACTACTTACCCTTTAGACGAAGCTACCGCACTCCCAGGTTTCACCTGAATCGCAAATTCTCTCGACCCACGCAAGGGCAAGGGGTCCCGGGCGAAACCGGAATCCGCGGTCGTATCCCGTTTCGTTTTGGGAAAAGGCTTCTTGCATGGCAATATCGATCCATCTCCCATGAAAAAACCGCTCGTGGTCCTTCTGGCAATGACCTTCAGCTGCTTTGCTTTCCCGGCCCCCGCAGCGGCGCAAAATCCCCCACGCAACATTCACGTATTTGTCGCCCTGGCGGACAATCGATATCAGGGAATTGTCCCCGTACCGGCAGCATTGGGCGACGGTGATGATCCCGGGCATAATCTATATTGGGGCGCGGCGTTTGGAGTAAAAACCTTTTTTAAGGCCAGCAAGGACTGGAAACTGGAATCCTGCGGCCCCGGGCCAAAACCGGCCATCCTCGAACGCTGTGTTTTTCAGAATTCCTCGTCGGCAGTGTACCTCGTGGCCGACGCCTACCGCGGCCGCGAAATCCGCGCGGCCGTTCTGGATTTCTTGAGCGCCGCGGCTGGTGCCGCGCATGAAGCCGCCAACTTGAAATCGCGGGCCGGAGACGTCTCCCTGCACATTGCCGGTGATTCAAGTCTCGTTGCCTATGTGGGGCATGATGCCTTCATGGACTTTCAACTACCTCCCGTCCTGGCCACGAAAATGGCCAAAGCAAAGCCCGTTATCGTCTTGGCCTGCGCCAGCAAAGCGTACTTCGCTCCGTATGTGAAGGCTGCAGGAGCCCAGCCCTTGCTTTGGACCACCAACTTGATGGCGCCGGAAGCCTATACCTTGAAAGCCGCGCTGGACGGCTGGATTGTCGGCGAATCCGAGCAACAAATCCGCCAGCGGGCTGCCGAAGCGTACAGCAAGTATCAGAAATGCGGCCAGCGCGCCGCACTGCGGCTGCTGGTTTCTGGCTGGTAGCTTTTGCCATAACTTCACCAACTGTCGCCACACTCGCTTTGCCGACGCCACCCGGAGCATCGGCGCTACCGTCCTCCGCGGCCGCTCCCGTTTTTGAATTTCTGCCGAATCCAATTTCCATCCAAACGACCCGTTTGCCGATGCTAAACTGCTCGCGGCAATCCAATGCCCGAACAGACGCTCATCTTTCGCGACATCGCCATGGTCTTCACTGCCGCGCTCGTCTTTGGCCTGCTGATGTACCGCCTGCGGCAACCGGTCATTCTCGGCTACGTCCTCGCCGGCCTCATCCTCAGTCCGCTCACTCCCGGCCCCCGTATCCACGATGTTCACACCTTTGAATTAATGGCCGAAATTGGAGTCATCCTGCTGATGTTCTCCGTCGGACTGGAATTTTCCATTCCCGATCTTCTCCGCGTAAAATGGGTCGCTCTGGTTGGCGCTCCGCTCGGCATTCTGCTCTCGATCGCACTCGGAGTCGGTGTCGGCTATCTGGTCGGTTGGCCGTTCGCGCAAGGCGTCGCCATTGGCTGCATCATTTCCGTCGCCAGCACGATGGTCCTCATGCGCCTGCTCATGGACCGCGGCCAGCTCTCGAGCTTGACCGGCCGCATCATGATCGCGCTGACGCTCATGGAAGACCTGGCGGTGGTCGTCTTGACCGTACTTCTTCCGGCTCTCAGCAACGTACAGCTTTCCACCGTCACCAACCTGGGCTTGGACTTCGCCAAGGCGCTGCTCTTGCTTGTTCCGGTAATGCTTCTCGGCCGCAAGTTCATTCCCCGACTCCTTGCGCGTATAGAAAAAACCTGCAACGCCGAACTTTCCCTCCTCGCGGCCCTGACGATTTGTTTGGCGGTTGCCGCCCTCACCGAAGCCCTCGGCCTCTCTCTGGCCCTCGGCGCATTTCTCGGCGGGCTTTTAATCGGCGCTTCCAACTTCGCTCACAAAATTGCCGAGCGCACACTACCGCTCCGCGACGCCTTCGTCGCGCTCTTTTTCGTTACCGTAGGAATGTTGATTGATCCTTCGACCTGGCTGGAAAACTGGAAACTGCTGGCCATTCTGGTGGCGATGATTCTGGTCGGGAAATTTGTTATCTGGACAGGCGTAGTCCGCTTGTTCGGCTACTCCCTGAAGTCGGCCTTGCTCGTCGGTCTGGGCCTTACGCAAATCGGGGAATTTTCCTTTATTCTCGCGCAGGTGGCCCTGCACTCGAGTCTTATTACTTCTGCCGTCTACAACTCCGTGCTGGCCGCTTCTCTGGTCACCATCCTCGCCAACGCCACACTGGTCCGCCTGGTGAACGGTCCCCCCACTGCTCCCGCCATCCGCCCATCTCCGGCGCACAGCTGATCACTTTTTGCTCTCCCGGCAGACTTCTATTTCCGAACCGAAATCGTCATCCCGTGGAAATCCAAGGTGACAACCGTCCCCGCGAGCATCTCGAGTCCTACGGTCCCTTCAAACAACCCATCCGGCTCATGCACATCCGCTTCCGCAGGGAAGTACACCATGGGCGCCGCTCCGCCGAGCGCTATTCCATGAAAACTTTCGGCCGCCGCCGCCGCTTCCTTCATCTGCACTCCGCCATCGGTAAACGGAAAATCCCGCACCTTGGTCGTCTTCGCCGCCGCGCTCAATCCCAACTTCTCAATCGCCGCCGTATAAATCAGCAGCGACCCCGCGTACATCGTGTCCACCTGCGCCGACACTTTCTTCCCATTGATCTCAAATCCTTGCGCCACCACAATCTCCGGCCCGTCGGCCCCAAACGTGACCAGCGAAATTTTTTCGCAACCCGCGTCACATTTCGCGGGCGAACCCGCCTGCTCATCCGAAATCCTGAATTTGTGGGCCGCAAAATCGAGCAGCACCACGCGATTCTTGAATGCCGTATACGCGAGTGTCCCGTCGACACGGGGCATCTGCTTAGACGAAATCATCGCTCCTAGTCCCATGACGAGCGCCGGCAAGTTTTTCAAAGTGGCTCCGCCAATTTTCAGGCTGGCGATCTCGGTGCGAAACATCCCCTCGGGCGCTCCCGGCGGCATCGTTCCGACCGCCTTTAACCCGGCGGCTTCCGCTGTGCTCGTATCCACAACCGAATTCACATTCCCGGTATCAATCCCCAGGCGAACAACTTTCCCTCCGCCAATCTGCGCTTCCACACACGGTGTCCCGTCGCAGTCCAAAAGCGGCACTTCTGCGGCAAACGGCGCCGATTGCGCGCGCACCGCACTGGCCGTCAGCAAAACCACGAGAGCGCACCAACCCACTAAAACGCACCTGCCCACCGCCAAAGACCCGCGAAGCGCCCTCATGAATACTTCCTTTCAAAACAACACACAAATTTCAGGTATGTAGACGGATGCCAGACCTGAATGTTAACATCATAAAGTTGTTTCACTCCGGTGGGGCCGTGGCGCAGCTGGGAGCGCGCCTCGATGGCATCGAGGAGGTCGTGGGTTCGAACCCCATCGGCTCCACCATTTGAAAAAACCCAAAGAACTTACCTCGGGAAGCCGCTAACGGTTGTCTGCTTCGCTTTTTCTTTTGCGTTCGAGCATGAATCTTCATGCTTTTCACTTGAAAAGTTTTTTTGTCACAGCGGCTGTCACAGCTTGTCACAGTAGCGGCTGGTGGTATTTGGTGGGGTCTGTCGGTGCGGTACCGATCAGAGGAACAAGCGGAACAACGTTAACCTGGCCATGTATGCCATTGTGCGCTTCAGAACTGGCTCGCGTCCTGAGTTCACTGGCTTCATTCTTTGCGCTTGTGGCGCTTGGTGGTACCTAAGACACCCATACGCCAGGCCAGAATCGTTGCGATTACCAAAATTACGAGCACTCCCAGGATGACTTCGTTTGCAGTCACGTAGTACCCCTTCGGTCTTCCACGGTACTCGCGAACCGCCCGGCAGACAAGCAGCCAGCGTGGTTTGTACGCGTTCCCCGCACAAGTGGCGGTCTACTTTCCAAGGGCCATTTTATCTCGTGAATGTTCGAACTCTTTCGAGGACATCCCTCAAACCACGATTTGCTGCAGTTCTTTTCCAGTCCATCCGCCGTTAACGAACCGGTTTTGTGGCGGTGCCAGGGCTCGTCCTAGGTCGTGGATTTTCAATCGCCAGGACGGTAAGGCGCGTGGTTCTGTCCTGAAATATTGTTCTGGTTCGGGCCCCGGCTAGTCCTGGATCATTCTCCGGCGTAAAGACATAGTAATCGTACTCGCCCGGCTCGAGCGCATTCGGAGACTCCCAGAAATAGGAACGGTCTTTTACGTCATACGGTTTCATCCAGTCCGCCTTGTAACGGCGCCGGTAGAAATTGAGTTCAGGGTCATACCACCAGGTTCCCCCCGCCCGTACATTCACCAGTCCCCGGGCTTGGGCATCGCTTGCAATCGTCTGGAACAGGGTGCGGGAAATGACATCGTAAGCGTTGTAGCGGAAACGGGTAGTCTGCAAACTTAGTCCATAGTCGCAAGTCACCAGGGCGCAGACGAGGAAACCAACCATTTTAAAATACGGTCGTGGAAAGCGCCGGGATAGTTCCTGACCTACCAGCAGACCACTCAGCGTGAACAACGGGACGAGGTAAAGGCAATAGCGACTCAGAGGGTAATCGAGCCCGGCCAGAACGTGAAGTAAAACGATCAGGGCCACGGACGTAACGGCGGCACCTGCGATGATCCGGCAAGAAATGGAATAAATGGTTTCCGGCTCGGAACGAACACGGGACAGGAGAATCAGGCCAACCAGCACGAACAAAAACAGGCATGGGAGCAGGATGTAGATGCCCAAATTTATGGTCAACTGCTGCCAGCTGCCGGGCAGGGGGGCAACGGCGCCGAGACTATGCGCGTACATATCATCGGTCCACTTATACAAGAACGACGAGGTGAAAACGTCCCGCAGGGAATCCGAACCGCGGTCCATATTCATCTTGTACTGACCGAAGCGCACTTGAATTAAATAGGGCCAGAGGAGGCAAAATCCGACAACCACGCCTGGCGCAACGAAAAACCGGGCAAAGGTGTGGAGTGTGTGGTCGCGCAATTTAGCTAGCGCCGCGAAGCCGCCCAGGGCGAATGCGGAAAAACACAGCATGAGCGCCGCCACAGGCACCACGTTTGAAAAGTTCGCGACTAACGACAGAGCCAGTAGGACCGAAGCAACGGCGCATCCCCAGAGCCACGTTTTGTCGTCCGGTCCGAATTTTCCCCGACTTGCGAGCCGGACGAGAACATACAGGCCGCCGAGGAGAAATCCCAGTCCCAGAATATAGCCTCGTGCCGCGCCCATGAAATCCACAATCTGCGGGTTCAGGCAAAGCATCGCTACGGAGAAGAAGAATAACGCGCCCTCGCCAAACAGTCTCCGGCAAAGCAGGTAGGTAACGATGAGGTAGAGGGCGGCTCCGACGAGGCTGGGGGCACGAAGCGTAAACTCGCTGACTCCGAATACCCACACAGTGGGCTTGGCCAGCAGCGTAAAGAGTACGTGATTCGCGGGGTTGTACTCGAGTACGCCGTGAGCGCCACTGCTGAGGAACCACACGTATTCTTCGGCCTCGTCGTGTCCTATCGACTGCACCTTCGCTCGATAGACCGCAATGCAAAAAGACAGCGTCATGACGCCAATTGCCAGCACTCGCCACGCAAGGACCGATGTTTTCATAGAGTTACGTTGGTAGCAGACAGCGGGAGACACTGTCAACCTCGGGTCCCGAGGAACCGGAACAGGCCACGAGCCCCTGAGCCGATTGTCGGCAAGCAATTCGGCCGCTTGAGAGCAGGTAATCAGATGTATAATTTTCTGCTTTTCGAAACCAAACGAAGAACTCTCTAATGACGACTGCCATGATTGCCGGTGTAGCCAATCCTCCAGGCTGGGGTCCGGATGCGCTCGACGAAATCCGCCAGGCGCGACGCGAACACCAAGACGCCAATGCCGGACGCCGGGCTGAATGGATTCGCTCCAACCGCTATTTCTATGACCGGCTCCAGCGGACTTTGCGCTACATCATAGAACCCCACAAACGGGTCCTTGAAATTCGCTGTGAGACCGGCCATCTGCTGGCTTCGGTGAAGCCTTCCTACGGGGTGGGCGTGGAGATCAGCGACGCCATGGTGGAATCCGCTCGCGAGCAGCATCCGGATTATCATTTCGTGAAGTGCGACCCGGAGGACCTGGAGCTGAACGAAACGTTCGACTACATCATTTTCAATCATGTCTTCGACACCGTCGATATTCTTAGCGCCATGGACCGCATCCGGCAGCACTGCACTCCGGAAACCCAGGTCGTCGTGGTCAACTACAACCAGCTGTGGCAACCCATCGTTGAATTTGCAAGCAAGATCGGGCTGCGCTCACGGTTCGTTGAGCCCAACTGGGTCAGTGAAAACGACATTCGCGGTTTTCTGAAACTTGCCAGTTTCCGCCCCGTGCGCCTGCACCGCTTCGTGTTGAGTCCTAAATGGATTCCCTTGCTCTCCGGCCTAATGAATGGATTTGTGGCGCGGCTTCCCGGCTTGCGGCGTCTCTGCCTCATGCAGCTCATGGTCGCTCGTCCGGTAAAAGAACCGCTCGCCGAAGACGAGGTCACTGTTTCGGTCGTTATTCCGTGCCGCAACGAAGTGGGCAACGTAGAGCACGCGGTAAAGCGGCTCCCGGCCATGGGCAAACGGACCGAGATTCTGTTCTGCGACGACAAGTCAACCGACGGTACGGCGGATGAGGTACGGCGCATGCAGGCGCTGTATCCTGAAAAAGATATCCGGCTGATCGCCGGACCGGGCGTCTGCAAAGCGGACAACGTTTGGACCGGGTTCCGCGCCGCGCGCGGCGACGTGCTCATGATTCTCGACGCGGATCTAACCGTCATGCCCGAAGAATTGCCGATGTTCCTCCGCGCGCTGGTGGCATCCCGCGGCGATTTCATCAACGGGAGCCGCCTGGTTTATCCCATGCAACATCTGGCGATGAAGTTTGCGAACATAATTGGCAACAAATTCTTTGGCGTCGTTTTTTCGTTCCTGTTGCAACAGCGAATTAAGGACACGCTTTGCGGCACGAAGGTACTGTGGAGGAAGGATTGGCTCCGCATGGAGCCGAATCTGGGGAGCTGGGGCATCCGGGATCTCTGGGGAGACTATGAGCTGCTTTTTGGGGCGAGCAGACTGCATCTGGAAATCGTCGAAGTTCCGGTGCACTATCAGGAACGAATCCACGGGATCACCAAGATGAACAAAGTTCTCTCCAATGGGCTGCGCATGCTGCGCATCTGCTACCACGCCTGGCACCGACTGGAAGGATAGATACCTTTGGGCACCGCTCTGCTCCGCCGTTTCCTTGCGCATCCACTAACGGCCTCGCTCGACATCGATGATCCCGCAACGACCGAGCTGCGGAAGAAAATCATCCTTTCAAAGCCGTTTTTGAACGCCATCTA
>Ga0193716_1000072_pt1 | contig 58549 bp, 52 predicted proteins | sample U2c1metaG_FD_145901 | JGI IMG/M metagenome (GOLD analysis project Ga0193716, IMG submission 145901) | Soil microbial communities from a riparian zone of the East river system, Colorado, United States - U2c1 | ecosystem: Environmental > Terrestrial > Soil > Riparian zone | place: USA: East River...
ACTGGATTGTCTTCCGCAGCGCTGGAACTCGGCCGCAGAAGACAATCCAGTATGTCCCTTGAAAAACCAGCCGTCAAAGACAGCCGGGAAGTCGCCGGCTATCTGCGCCCCAAACTGGCAGACTATAACTACGAGGTTTTCGGAGTGCTCTATCTCAACCAGGCAGGCCGGATCAATCATTTCGAGGTCATGAGCCAGGGCGGCATCACAGGAACAGTCGTCGACCCTCGGCTGATCTTCAAAAGAGCCCTTGAGATCGAAGCCGTCAGCATCATCGCTTGCCACAACCACCCCTCCGGTAATCTTAAGCCAAGCAAGGCCGATGAAATCCTGACATCCAAACTGAGCGAGGGCGCTAAATTATTGGACATCAAATTATTAGACCATATTATTGTAGGAGACAACGGTTACTTCAGCTTTGCTGACGAAGGATTGCTGAAAAAATGATCACGCCTGCGCCGAAGGCCCACCAAAATTCATCGGCAGCTGTACCTCCTCCAGGTCCTGGATCTTCCCGTTCGCCGCCTCAAACCGATTGACATTTTCTGTCAAGGCCTTCATGAATCGCTTGGCGTGCTGGGGAGTAAGGATGATCCGGGACTTGACCTTGCTCTTCGGCGTACCCGGCATCACATTCACAAAGTCCAGCACGAACTCCGCATGGGAATGCGTAATGATCACCAGGTTGGCATACTGCCCCTCGGCCACTTCCTCACTGATCTCTATATTCAATTGGTTCTCTGCTTGCTCTGGCATCCTTGATGATTTAGTTCGCCAAAAATACAATTTCACCCGACAATATTGGACCAGCCTCAAAAAATAAAGGGCTGACCGTAATGGTCAGCCCCTAAAAACTCTGAACTGTAGAATATCTTACTTCGTGAAAATATCCGTAATGTTCCTCGCCGCGTTGGACGAGTTGAGATACTGAAAATTCAGCGTATACGTTCCAGCCACCGGATCAGCAACAATGGTCGGAGGAACACTTATAGTGATCGCCGCTGCCGTCACTGTCGCCGCGTCCATAGTAACCTTGAAATTGCTTAGCACACCCGCTGTATTGGTAAACGAGATCAGGTAATCAACCCCGATCCCGCTCGTGGCCCGGACCTGCACCGGTGTAATCGGAACAAACACCCCGGGACCAGTCACATCCGACGCAGGCGGCGGCGTCTGGGTCGCAGTATTGTACCGGATATACTCTTGAGTGTAATTACCGGCAATTGGATTACCAATAAATGCATACATAAGCTTGCCTGCATTGCTGCTGACGATCAGGTTCTGATTCGATCCCGAACCGGAAGCGCTGGTGATAGTAAAGGGCATCGCATAGCTGACCGTCGGATCGATCTTACTGGCGTAAAGCTTGATTGGAATTTTTCCAATCCTGTATCCCTTGGGAATAGTTACGGTTATCGGAGAAGCCGGGATCACACCATCACTGTCAGGAAGCACCTGCAGCATATTGTCAGGGTTCGCCGTATTCCACTGCGTGATCAGCGTAGGATCATACGTGATCTTGACAGTCACATCGTAAGTCAATACCTGTGGAGAGGCAATGTCGATCGCAATCGCCGTATCGAGAACTGCAGTATCGATAGTGCCCCAGCTGAGCGCCTTTGTACCGTTGGAGCCACGGGAGAACTCTATGATAGGTTGAGTATTGCTGACGTCGAGGAACTTATTGTCCTTTAAGCAGGAGCTAAAGCCCAGCATTAGCATCCCCAACATCATGCTATAGATTAACTTCTTCATTATCTTAATTTTCAATTATTAATTATCGTTTTCTTACTTCTGCCAGAAAATCTTTTTATTGAATATATCCGCCGCCTGCTGATTCTGTGCGGCATAATTACCCGGATTCTGCGAAGTCTCCGTCTGAGGATAAAGCAATCTTACAGGGATCTGGTTTGGTTGTGCACCTGGATTTATCGAAGGATTCGTTCTGTCAGGATAACCGGTCTTTCTGTAATCCGACCAGATCTCCAACCCATCGATCTCGGCATTGGCTACCCATTTCTGATAGATTATCGCCTGGATCGGATTGGCCCCGTTAATATCGATCCGGGTATCTCCTGCGCCCGCGGTCAAATAAGAGCTGGCAGCAGTGGCCGGATTCGGGACACCAAGGAAAGTAAAGGACTCGCTTACCGCCTGGCTGTACAAAGCTTTGAAATCACCGCTGATCAATCCCCTCTGCGCGGCCTCTGCCTGCAGGAACAAAGCCTCGCTCGCAGTCATGACCACGGCATCCATCCCGGGACTCTTCAGGATACCCGTACCGATAGTAGCTAGTTGGTTGACTGGCTTGGCGTTCTCGGCATCCCCAAGAAAGTTACCGGCATATCCACCACCCGAAGCTGCCTTATAAACATATCCCAGCCGGGGGTCCGATGTCGCGTTCAAATAGTCGACCATCGTCTGGTTAGCTATATAAAAGGTCTGGTTCTGGTAAACATTGGGACTTGCAGCCTGGTAGCCAAAAATTGACCAGAAAGGACTTTGCTGATTGGGAGCATCCTTGTAACCGGGATTTACCACAGCATTCTGACCAGCCGTAAGGAAACCATAAGATGCTGTCTTCGCCATCTCCGCTTGTAAAGATGCAGCAGTGGCTGCAACAGGGATCTGCCGGAGCAGGATACGAAGTTTTACCGTATTGGCAAAAGCCAGCCAGCTGGCTTTATTGCCTTTGAACATGACATCAGCCGCATCATCGCTTGTGGCCTTCGACGCATTGATCAGCGCCATAGCCGAATCCAGCCTCAGCGGAAGACTGGCATAAATATCAGCCGCTTTATCATAGACGGGTTGACCATATTTGGTATTCAGAGCCTGCGAATAAGGAATATCTCCAAAAATATCCGTCAGGTCCTGGAATACGAGGCATTGCATCACCAGGCTCGCTCCCGGCAGGATCGAACCATCCTCACTCTTCGAAGCCACAAAATTGTAATCGGCCATGTTGTGATACATATAACCCCAGAAATTATCCCCGAAGGCATTGTTCAGGGTAAAAGTCTCCACCAGGTACTGCGCACCTGAAGCGGAATAGCTCGTGGTCCTGGCCCAGATGCCCATCCACTCATTGGTTAAAGTGGATATACCGACAGTAACAGTAGGCGGTGTTGCATTTACGGAAAATACCGTATTCTGAAGCGCACTCGCAAAAACATCCTTCCCACTGATAACATTCGTCGTGACGCCATTCGGATTGTTCAGGTTCGAATCCAGTTTCTTTGTGCAGGCCCCTATTGAAAGAAGAATACTTCCAACTGCCAGGTAGCCAGCAACCTTATTCTTATTAAATAACATACAATTCTTCGTTTAATAAAATATTAAAATGTGACATTCAGAGAGAAGCCATAGCTTCTCAGCGGAGGCGTAACATACTCATTGGCTACACCCACAGCATTTGCATTGGAGTAAAGGCTCGAGCTGAACTCAGGATCCGTCCACTGGTTGGTCTTTGGCCTCCACATGAACAGGTTCTGACCGATCAGCGCAAAGGTTGCCTTCTTCACCGCTCTCTGCATGCCAATGGCAGCCAGAGGAATGTCATAGCTCAATGCCAGCTCCCTCAATTTCCAGAAGGCTGCGCTGACTACGTAAGGAGCAGAAATAGCGTTGTAGGTAGTGGACCAGAACTGAGCAGCAGTACCCGTAGTAGGGATGCTCGTATTAGCCACATATTTGGTACCGTCGAAGTAAGAAGAATTTGGAATGATAAAATGCGATCTGTTTGTGGCGCTGGTAGCAGATATCCCTGCAAAATCCATTGCCTGTCCCTGGGAGGCCAGGAACTTGGCGCCGCCGCGATAATCAAACACCGCATTCAGCGAAAACCCTTTATACTGCATCTGCGAAGTAATACCTACGAGATACCGGTAGTTCGTATTACCCGCATAAACCAGGTTTGAATTTGTAGTTGGCAAACCATTGTTCGAACCTACGATAACACGTCCCTGAGGATCTCTGTTCCAGTCGGAAACATAAAGAGAAAGATATTGCTTTCCGGAAACGGCATCCTGGTTGTAAACCGCGCTGCCCGCACCTGCCACAACAAATTTAGAACCGGCCGTATCACCTTTAGTCAGGTAAACCACCTTGTTGTTCAGCCAGCTGAAATTCGCGTTGATATTCCAGTTGAACTTGCCGATCTTGAACAAGGGAGTCAATTTCAGGTCCAGGTCGATCCCGTTATCCTGGAGCTTACCGGTGTTCAGCAACAAAGTGCTGGTACCCGTTGCACCCGATACATTGGAAGTGATCGTCTGGTTAGTAATACCCGTAGCATAATAAGAGGCGTCCAGTTCGATCCGGTTGTGAAAGAAAGCCAGGTCGAAACCGACTTCTGTAGAAAGATCCTGCTCAGGCTTGAGGGCCGGCTGAACAGAAGCATAGCTCGTGGAATATCCATTCATAGAACCATATGGGAAACCACCGCCGACCGAGACAGCCGGGTAGATCCCGTATGCGCCGTATGTTGGCATAGACAAACCATAGGACTGACCGGCCAAATATCCGATGGTAGCCGTGCTGGGGATACTCACATTACCCGTTTTTGCAAAGCTGACACGAGCCTTCAGGTAAGACAGGCCATTTTCAGAAACGATACCGGGGAATTTATCGCTCAGTACAAAAGAAACGTCGGCTCCTTCATAATTGAAGCTTCTTGTCTCCTTAGACAGGATAGACAACCAGTCATTCCGGAAAGAAGCATGAAGGAATATCCAGCTGTCATATCCGACAGTCAGGTCACCATAAGCGGCCTGGGAATACGCGTTGTAATGATAGTTAGCGTAAGCGCTGCCATCCGCATTGTTCACCTTTGTGGTACTGTTTGGTACCGCAATGGTAGAAGTGGCCTGGTTGGAATACACATAACCATGCGTGGTCCTGCGGCGATAATTGGCACCCGCGATCAGGGTAAAGTCAAACCGGTCCTTCTTGAACTTGCCGGTGAAATAACCGTCACTGTTCCAGTCATCAAAATTGATCTTTACAATCTCGGACTGAAAAGGCATGGTAGGCGCAGTAGAAGCAGTACCACCCGCAGCCCATGGATCACTCGCAGCATAGTCGGTATAAGTATACGCATCTATGTGAGAAGGGTCATTGGTAGAAGTCTTGTTATACCCGCTTCTCGCCGTAAAGGACAGGAATTTAGTGAACTTATAATCAAGCTGCAGGTTGGAAACCAGCGTATTGATCTTCTGGATAGCCCGGGAATGGAAAACCTGGTACCAGGGATTCGTATAATACTGGTTTATATAACCGGAAGGGCTGGCGTAATAGTCATTGTCCACATTCTTTACCGTCTTCAGATCGATATTAGGTGGCTGGTTGATAACACTCCAGAAAACCGGGCGATACTGTGTACCACCGCCATAGACCAGGCCGGCCTGGTTCACGTCCCTGTGCGCATAGCTGATACCGCCCTGCGCTGAGAAATTACCAAAATGCAGACCGCCATTGAAACGACCCGTACTTCTTGAAGAACGGTCATTTTGCACGATACCTTGAGTCGACTCATGCTGACCTGAAGCAAAGAAACTGCCCCAATTGTTGGCGCCGCCTACAGAAAGACTGTTCTGCTCCAGTATACCAGTCTGGAAGAAATCCGACCGTCCATTTTTATAAGCCTTGTAAGGACCATACTTGATGGTATTACCAGTCGAATCAAAACCTATCGGTATCTGAGAATAAGGAAAATCCAGGCTGTTATATGCCGGACCGAAATTCTGGTTCTCATATGGAACAGGCAGCGGCAGACCAGTCAGCGGATCAAGGTAAGGAGCACTTTCACCACCGTTCGGGCTATACTCATTCTGCAACTTTGGCATATAAGACAGATGATTCCACATCGTACTGTTCTTATAATTCACAGTAAACTGCCCTTTCTTTCCTTTCTTGGTAGTAATGATCATTACCCCGTTGGAAGCATCCTTGCCATATAAGGCAGCACCATTGGCGCCTTTCAGGATCGTAATGTTCTCAACGTCGTCAGGATTAAGGCTGGCAATGTAAGATTGATCAACAATAATACCGTCCAGCACGATCAGGGCGCTGTTATCACCCGCGATCGAACGGCTGCCACGAAACGTGATCTTGATCGTCGGATTCACGCTGTTATCCGCAAGACGGATATCCACCCCCGAAACCTTAGCTGTCAAACCGGTAGCCAGGTTGACGACACTCACCTGATTCAGATTCTTTGCATCGACGACAGCAGTGGAATAACCCAGTTGTTTTGGCTGTCTTTTGATCCCCAACGCCGTAACGACCACTTCGGTCATGTTGGATTGCTGCCGTGTTACCGAAATAGTTAATGCAGATTCATTCTGGATCTGAACTTCCTTGGTGGTCATACCCGCACCGGTGATGACCAGCGTCTTACCGACCTCGACCTTGATCGAAAAATTGCCATCGGCATCTGCAGAGGTGCCTGTCTTTGTACCCTTGATCCGGACAGAGGCAAATTGCACTGGCTGTCCCAATTGATCAGTAATTTTCCCAGAAACTGTTTTGGATTGCGCATGCGCTAATACAGAAGATAGTATTAGCCCTGCTAATAGCATTAAAAATTTTCTCATGTCTTTGACCGAGTTTTGTGTGACAAATGTGACTCTTGACCGAATTTTAACCGAAAAGTTAAAATCTCGTCAATATTAAGTTAAATAATTGACAAGTATTTGGCGGCAAAAGCTGCAACAATAAAACAAAACCTACTGTGCTATAGTTAAATCTTAGCGAGATATATTGAGAATCAAGTAGAAGTAATGCTAAAAATTTAGTTCTGAAGAAAGGCAATTATTTGTTAACCGATAGTTAACAGCCGGGTTCGAGGTTCGTCGAGCCGATTTATTAAATTTTGTAATACTATTTTATTATTTCGCCAAAATGATGTTTGGAGAAGAATTCATTTACTTTATTGTTCTCTTCCAAAATAATATTTTTAATGTATTCTCTTCTTATTTTCAATATTATACATGCAAATAAATAGGCATAATCAGATAACATATACTATTACCTATATATTTATCACCGCGATCTGACGGGCAGCCCATTTCATATTGAAAATATAAAAATCCGAAACTGAAAAGTCCGGCAAACTTAGTAACTTATTACTCTCCTTAAAGCCCCAGGGCATAGCTTGAAAATTGAATGCTGAAATTTAAGCAAAGGAGACCCCAAACAAAAAAATACAACCATGAAAATCTCCTGCATCGGGATCACAATTTTACATTTTCCCTTTATTCTTTCTACTTTTTCCGCTCAGTCCCAAAATACAGATACGACTCAACCCAAAACCTGCCTTTTCGATCATTTCATGCCCGGCGTCGTCCTCGAAAAAAATGGAACCACACACGAAGCTCTTCTTAATTATAATGCCGACGGTCAATCGATCCTTTTTAAACAGGATCATCAGAACATGATCTTAACGGGACTGGACAACCTTGATACAGTCTATATTGGAGAAGAGAAATTCGTCCCTGCCGAAGATAAGTTTTACGCCGTTGCGACAACGACCGAGATTGCACTGCTCATAAGCTATACGTTCAGGACTACTCCCATTTCCGCGCAAACCGATCACAACGGCACCAGCCGGCAGAACGGCACGATGATAAGCAATAATGTTTCCGAAACCTATCTGAATCGGCGATTCCAGGGGCAATATGCTGTCGGATTCATTCCACGCTTCTGGTTAAAAAGAGGGCATAGTCTTTATAAGGCCAATAATGAAAAACAGATCGCAAAGATCTTCCCGGCCAGGGAAGCAGTTATCGCCGGATTTGTTAAGGATAACAAGACCGACTTCAACCTGGAAAAAGACGTAGCAGCCCTCGTCCTGTTCTGCAGTAAATAATGAAGCATATAAAAAAAGGCGGCCGATCGGCCGCCTTTTTCCGTCAAAAGACCGTATACGATTATCTTGCCTTTATGTATACCAACGTATCCGTTGCCAGACGCGACGTCGGTCCGCCAGTTCCCCAGGTAAAAGAGATGTAGAATGTCTTGGTTGCCGGATCATAACGGCTGGGATATCCTGGAGCATTCGTCGCGCCGCCGGCACTAACTATCGTTACCGTATTGTCCGAATTAACTGTCAACACCGGATAATCGATACCCACGCCCGTCAGATCAGCCCATACCTGCAGGTCTTCAAATTGTACGATCTTGAGGCCTCCGGTGAGAAGATTAATCCCATCGTCATTGGTAAAGTTGCCGGTCTTCACAGGGTCACCGGCGCGAACAGAATATCCCTTCATGGAATAATGACCGTCGTAATCATTCCGTACACCGAAAGAATAGATGCTGGTACCCAGGTTGGTGCTGATGATACCGGAAGAGACCGATGTTATCTTGATCGGCAGGGCATATGCTGCACCAAAATCATAATCACCATTGATATCGATGGTTATTTTATTCTGCGAAAGCTGCGTCCCCTTCTTGATGACTACAGAAGAAGGCATGTGAATGGTGCTTACAGGCGGAACTTCATACTCCAATTCGTCCTGCTTATTATATTTGGAAAGCGCTGCGGTATCCAGGGCAATATTCACCGTAATATCCGACTGAGCGGTCTCCCCGCCGGAATATTCCACATTTAAATTGAAACTGGCGTGATCCCCCACCTTGACCACCCCGAAATCGCTGTAATACCGCTGGTAGGTGGAAGCCGTTGTCGCCTTATTGCTACCCGTGGGCGACAGTGTCACTACACTGGATGCCGTCTCGGGATCAATATTCATCTCATTTTTTTTCAAACAGCCGCCAAGGCTGATCAGCGCTGCGACTGCACAAAAATTCTTTATAGTTATATATCTCATCGAGTTTAGTTTTTATTTGGCCCAGAAAATAAGTGAACTGTAGACATTGATACTCTTAGGTACATTCCGCGGATTGTAGGATCCTTCTGAAGAAGGATAGAGGACCCGGGCAGGAAGTTTGTCGGCACGTGTGCTCAGGGACTGAGTCGAAGCGAATGTCAGATTGGGGTCCGAAGAGCCATTCGTAATTTTCGGATAACCTGTCCTGCGATAATCGTTCCAGGGCTCCTGGCTGTTGACAAAGTTCAGCGCAATATACTTTTGTGTGATGATAGCTTCGATCTGCTGCTCGGGAGTAGTAGCCAGATCGAAGTTAACGAGATAGCTTCCATCGTTGTCAGCATGATAGGTAGAATCCAGATAAGCCATTTTTTTATCAACAGAAGAAAATGATGTGTCGGCGGGAATGCTTCCGTCCGGCAATTGATATAAATAATTATAAGAGGCCATGATACCAGTATTGAAGAGATTCTTGGCGCCGCCGGTTATAATCCCCCTTACAGCAGCTTCTGCCTGCAGGAAATAACTTTCCGCCGCTGTGATGATAGGAAAGCCAGCATCCGGTCCTTTTAAGATACCCGGAGAATTCCCGGCCGAAGTACCTCCCCTGTCCGATCCGGAATACCAGAAGCTGCCCGAAGGACATTTGGGATTATCCACGCTCTCATATCCCAGCTGATTGGCTCCGGTTGCAGGAAATTGATAAAAGGCCACAGATCCCCTGCCATCATCCGACAATATAGTACCATCATAATATCCCAAAATGAATATCGTAGGTACCCAGGCCTTGTTGGCATCGCCCCCTGTATAAGCAAAACCCCAGCTGTTCCAGGACGGATTCTGCCGGTTGTTATCCCGCGTGAAACCCGGATTGACCAATGCATCGCTGGTAAGGAATCCATCACTGCTGAATGACGTATTCTTGAAGGTAACCTTACTTCCGCCGCGTATCATCAATCTCAGCTTAATGGTATTTGCAAGCTGTTTCCATTTTTTCATATCCGCATGAAAAAGCACGTCGATGGAACTGCTGATCTTCGTAATGGGCACCGTTGTAACCGCCGCCGTCGAATTGATCAGTGCGATCGCCGAATCCAGCTGATCGGCCAGGCTGGCGTAGATCGTCGTACCGGACGTATAGGTAGGCGTGAGATTGGTTAACCCTTGTAAAGCGTCCACATAAGGAACATCATTATAAGCGTCCACCAGCAGCTCGAAGTCGTGGGCGCGCATGATCTTCGCTACCGCATTGAAATATCCGAGAGTAGGCAATTGGGTTAATGATCGCCTGGTAATCTTCCAGGTTGTCATAGGTGCTCGACCACAGGGCGGAAAAATCGCTTGCCGCGAAATTATAGGTAATAGAGGTACCGAATCCGCCATAGCCGCCGGCGTTGGCCTGATATCCGACCAGCTGGGCGCCATAATTATTAAAGGTGCTAAGCGTGCTGCCGGTAGACGTCAGCGCCTGTGGCAGCAAGAGCTGTGGAGTAGCTGAAGTAGCCTGATTCGGATTATTGTTGATATCGAAATATTTCTTACAGGAAGTACCCATCAGTACGATTCCCATAAAAAGAATAACGGTTGATCTTTTCATTTTTTTAATTTTTTATTGCTAATCCTGATCGCACCGGTAAAACCATCAATCCGGAGATCCGACAGGATAGTTGCGTTTTCATTAGTTGATTTAGAATGTCAATGAAAGTGTCGCTCCGTAAAAGCGTGAAGGAGGTGTCTGGCTCAGACCGGTAAGTCCGATGCCATTGCTGTCGTTGCCTGCATCGCTATATTCCGGGTCGGTGTACAGATTGTCTTTCGCCAGCCACATGAACAGATTGCGTCCCTGAACGCTGATCGTTGCAGCCTTTATCGTCTTGGCTTTTCCAAAAATGGAAGGGGGAATATCATAAGAGATCGAAGCTTCCCGGAGCTTCCAGAACGTACCGGAAGTCACATAGTTGGAAGTCACATCTCTGTTGATGCCATCCGTCCAGAAACCGTTATTACCATTTCCATTAACAATGGCAACGGATGTATTCTTGATATAGCTGCCGGGTTTGTTCGGATCAGCATATACCGAATTGGGATATACAAAAGACTGGCGATTGTATACAGCCGTTCTGTAGCCGGTACCGGACCAGTCAAGTTCCCCTCCCATGGAGTTGTAAACCTTGTACCCTCCACGATATTCAAATAAGGCAGATAAGTGAAAACGTTTGAAGCTTACCGACAGATCAAGGCTCAGCCTGTTCTTGGCTACCGCATTTCCAAGTATCGAAATGGTGTCCGACTTGGTAGGGAGTCCGGATTGACCGTCGACGATCACATGACCGCCGCCATCCCGGAGATAATCATATCCCATGATGACAGGGAATGACTTGCCGGCTACAGCATAGGAACCTGCGGTCGTACTGTAGGTTGACAAGGCCAGATTGGGAAGACCGGAGCTGATATAATTGACCTTGTTGTCAAGATAAGTATAGTTGCCGCCCACGGTGATATTCCAGTCTCTCGTTCTCAAAGGCGTCACGTGCGCCGTAACTTCCAACCCGCGGCTCATGGTTTGCCCTGTATTGGTGCGCAGGCCGGTGAAACCGGTGCTGTTCGACACGGCAGTAGTCACCGTCTGGTTGTCCGTTTTAGTGCTGTACCAGGTAACATTGGTCGTCACCCTGTCCTTGAACAGGTTCAGGTCGAAGCCAGCTTCATAACCCTTGGTGATCTCGGGTTTCAGGCTGGGGGCAACAAGAGTATTACCAACTGAGTAACCCGCAAGGTTGCCATAAGGGAAACCGGCATTATTGGGAGAAAATGTCGGTAACAGATAATAGGCGCCATAATCCGGAGCATCTCCCGTAGAATAACCCAGATTTACCTGCCCTACTTTCGACCAACCGCCTCTGAACTTAAGATAGCTGATGGTATTGCTTTGCTTTAACGCATCGATCGCATCGCTGGCGACAAAGGACAAGTCGACAGAAGGATAGAAGAAAGACCTGTTTTGCGGAGCCAGTATAGAGACCCAGTCATTTCTGACCGTGCCATGTAAATAGAGGTAATTGTTATACCCTACGCGCAGATCACCATAGGCGCCGATCTGGCGGGCCTGGAAATTTGATTCAGCCACACCCGGTGTACCTACGCCGGTGCTGACATTGTAAAGACCCGGTACAACCAATCCATTGGCCGAGTTGGCGACATACTTGGCATTATCTGTCCGCCATTGCCCGCCGGCAATCAAATTGAAGCTGAATTTGCCAGCCTTTTTAATGTATTGAGCAAAGGCATCGCTCAGCAACTCCGTATTGTAAGTGCTGGCATCACCGACAGAACCCGCGATGTCGGACTTGGAGCTCTGATCCGTATTCTTTGCGAAATCAGTGTAGGTAAACGCGCCAACCGTATTCTTGTAGGAATTATTCTTGGTGGAAATACCCTGACGGCCTACCAGATCCAGACCCGCGATCGGAGAATACCGGATCTCCAGGTTCGCAGTCAGATAGTCATTGCGTTGTTTCGACCGGTAGTTGTCAGCAGAGAAATAGGGGTTCAGATACCAGGGATTATAGTAGCCATTTGGGTTTGCAAATGGATCCGTCCTCCAGTTTTTGTATTTGGTGATGTCGACATTCGATGGCATGTTGAGCATGTTCGCATACATTGACGCCGTCTGAGTCGTAATGTTATACCTGTTTTGGACATACGCAACAGTATAGGTGGCATTCACCTTGGTACCCATTTTTCGGGTTCCGTTAAGACGGATGTTCGCACGGTTATAGTGATCCCCGGGCGTAGTGCCGGAGACGGTCGCATATTGACCCGAAAGAAAAAAGGTGGAATTATCATCTCCGCTGCTCAGCGAAAGATCGGACTGATTGGTCACGCCATGGTTCCAGAATTTGAAATGGCCGGGATTGTATGAGTAATACGCCGAATCCTGACTGCCGTCCTGAAGGGCAGGACCAAGTGGTCTTTTAATGCCGTCGAAAGCCGGCCCATAAGACTGATTCTCCAGGTAGTTGAACAGCGGATTGCCATTTACGTCAAGGCCATAAGCCGTACCGCCGGAGCCAAATTTTTTCTGGATCTTCGGATAAAAAGCAACCGACTCAAGCGTCGTGGTATTTGCGACATGAATCTCCAAAGCGCCTTTTTTCCCCTTTTTAGTCGTAACAATGATAGCGCCGTTGGATGCCTGAGAACCATATAGGGCTGCTGCGCCGCTTCCGTTTAATACCACTACCTCTTCAACGTCTTCGGGATTCAGCTGTGTCAGCAACGCATTAGGCACGATCACATTATCCAGTACGATAAGTGCTTGGTTATTACCAGTCAACGAACGCTGCCCGCGCAGGATCAGCCGGTAATTGGGGTTTACACCGCCACCGGTGCCGCTGATATTCAGCCCCGCCACTTTGCCCTGCAGGCCTCCGGCGACATTAAACGACTTTCCCGCCGTAAGCGTTCCCGCCTTGATGACCGTATTGGCCGTACCAACCTCCCGACGTTTGGATTTGATACCACCCGCCGTCACTATCACCTCATCCATGATCTTATTGCCAGTGCTCAGGGTGACCACCAAATCGGATTGACCTCCCACCTTCACCTCAAGGGCTGTATACCCAATGGCAGAAATGACAAGGACATCACCTTTTTTGGCCGTCAGCTTAAAACTGCCCAGACCATCAGTCGTGGTCCCTGTATGGGAACCCTTGATGACAACAGAAGCATTGGGGATGGGAGAATTGGTGGCATCGGCAATTTTGCCGGTTAGCGTTTTTGTTTGTGCAGACACGGACAAGCCCAAGCATGCCCATACTGCAAGCAGTGATAGAAGTTTTCTCATGTAACTGTTAGTTTTAGTAGTAGTGGATCCGAAATTAAAATTTGTTAAAATTCTTACCAAATAAAATATTAACAAATAATTTCCGTAAACTAAACACATTATCCCGTTAACAATGCATAAGTATATGATAAACAAGTCATAATAAGCACTAATATATTGATTTGCGTTAACAAAAAAAATTTGGCGTTAACAATTGGCGCTAATACTTTAGCAAATTCCCTGAATTATATGTTCATCCGTTTTTATTCCTACCCTACCTTTGCGGAATGGAATTATTAGACGGAAGGCTCGCTTCTCAGGCTATAAAAGACGGTCTCACCTTACAAGTAGCACAGTTAACAACAGAAGGAAAAAAAGTCCCACACCTGGCAGCTGTACTGGTCGGAAATAATGGAGCAAGCGAAACTTACGTAGGCGCTAAAGTAAAAGCCTGTGCCGAAATAGGCTTTAAATCTACGCTTGTCCGCCTGGAAGACGGAGTCAGCGAGAACAGGCTGCTCAACGTCATAGAGGACCTGAATAATAACGTTGACATAGACGGCATCCTCGTGCAGCTACCGCTACCCAAACATATTTCCGACGAAAAAGTGATCAACGCCATCCACCCCTCAAAAGATGTCGATGGCTTTCACCCCGAAAGTGTCGGGAAAATGGTCCAGGGATTGCCGACATTCATCCCCGCTACCCCGCATGGCATCATGCTCTTGCTCGAACACTATAAGATCGATACCCGCGGCAAACACGCCATCGTCGTCGGTCGGAGCAATATCGTTGGCCGGCCCATGAGCATCCTGCTTAGCGGAAATACCAACCCCGGCAATTGCACGGTTACCATTTGCCATTCCCGTACCCGTAACCTTGAGGAACTCTGCCTTCAGGGTGACATTATTGTCGCAGCCCTCGGTAAACCTGAATTCGTCACCGCCTCCATGGTAAAAAAGGGAGCGATCGTCATCGACGTCGGAATTACCCGCGTACCCGATGCCAGCAAAAAAAGCGGCTTTGCCCTAAAAGGAGACGTTAAATTTGATGAAGTCGCGCCTCTATCCAGCTATATTACACCAGTACCCGGCGGAGTTGGCCCCATGACCATCGCCGCCCTCATGAAAAATACATATAGAGCCTGCGAGGAAAGAAATGGAAACTAATACATCATACTCCCCCAGCCTTTCCCGGACAGAACAACCCCTGCCCGTCATGGAGTCTTTTTATACACTCCAGGGAGAAGGCTTCCACCAGGGAAAAGCCGCCTGGTTTATTCGTCTTGGCGGTTGTGATGTCGGCTGTGTCTGGTGCGATGTAAAAGATAGCTGGGACGCGGACAGACACCCCCTGCGACAAATAAAAGACCTTGTCGCCGAAGCTGCAGCCCATCCCGGCCGCCTGGCCATCATTACCGGCGGTGAGCCGCTCATGCACGACTGTACTCCAATAACCAGCCAGCTGCATCAGGCTGGATTTACTACCAATATCGAAACATCGGGATCTTCCCCGCTTAGCGGCGAATGGGACTGGATCTGCCTCTCGCCAAAAAAATTCAAGGCGCCTCTTCCCGAAATACTGCCGCTGGCAAATGAGTTAAAAATCATTATTTTCAACAAGACCGACTTCGATTGGGCCGAACAGTGGGCCGCACAGGTATCCCCCAATTGCCGCCTCTACCTTCAGCCCGAATGGAGCAAGTCCGCTATCGTTACCCCCTTGATCATTGACTATATAAAGGCCAACCCGAAATGGGGCTTTTCCCTGCAGCTGCACAAATACATCAACGTGCCCTAACAGCGATTCCCTTTGTGCAGCAATATATTGGCCCCGCCAGGCGCCAAAGGCGCCGGAGCAAAGCAGCCATCCCCACACCAGTGAGCAAACCGGCGGAGCCCGCATAAAATCTTTATAACTTTCGTTTTAGATTATGATTCGTAATTTCCCAATATGAAAATCCTCTTCCTCCTCGTCCTTCTCTCCATAATAACCGTATCCCAAATACAAGCCCAATACAACCCGGACAAAGTAATCAAAAAAGCCGCTCAATCTTACTCAAAAGCGCTGGAACTGGCTCAGAATGATGACTTTAAGGGAGGCATCGAAGCCCTGAAACAGGCGGTGCACCTGGACCCCGGCTTTGCGGACGCCTGGCTTTCCATGGCCGGCATGTACGGAGAACTAAAGAATTACCAAGGCGCCATCGACAGCTACGAAAAGGCCAGAGCCATCGATAGCAACTATTTTAAAGATTATAATCTCCCCTATTCGATCAACCTTGCCGGAAAAGGAGACTTTCTCACAGCCTTGCAGGCGGTCAACACCTTCCTGACCGTTACCAACCTAAATGAGACCAGTCGGAAAGCAGGCGAATACCGCCAAAGATGTTACCGTTTCGCCCTCGATTATTCAGCCGCTCATTCGCAAACCGGTTATAAATTCGAGCCGCTGAACATGGGCGACAGTATCAACACCGCCGTCTCCGAATATTACCCTACCCTCACCATCGATGGCAGTACCCTGATCTACACCCGCCGTGTCAACAACTTCAACGAAGACTTCTACGAATCTGACAGGCTCAACAACGGCTGGACCAAAGCCAGAAGCCTTCCCGGTAATATCAATACGAACCAGAATGAAGGCGCCCAGAACATCTCCCAGGATGGACAGTGGCTCATCTTTACCGGCTGCAATTTCCCGGAAGGTCATGGCAGCTGCGACCTCTATATTTCCTATCTCACGCCGGAGGGCTGGAGCACTCCGGAAAACATGGGTGACAGCATCAATACCGACGCCTGGGAATCCGCCCCCTCCCTTTCCCCCGACAAACGGGACCTTTATTTCTCCAGCCGCCAGCCGGATGGTTATGGCGGCAGCGATATCTATGTCAGTCACCGGCTGCTCAATGGTCACTGGAGCGCAGCCGAAAATCTGGGCCCCACGATCAATACCACCGGGGATGAAGGAACTCCCTTTATCCACGCAGACAACCAAAGCCTTTATTTTACATCCAATGGCCACCCGGGTTATGGCGGAGATGATCTTTTTGTAGTCCGCAAAGGCCCGAAAGGAACCTGGAGCAAACCGGAAAACCTTGGCTATCCCATCAATACCATCGAAAATGAAGGTAGCCTTGTCATCGCAGCCAACGGGAAAACGGCATATTATGCCAGCGACCGGGCAGACAGCAGAGGCGGGCTTGACCTCTATAGCTTCGAGCTGCGCGAAGACATCCGCCCCGCCCAGACCCTTTGGGTAAAAGGCAAAGTATTCGATCGTCAGACACACAAAGGCCTCCCTTCCAGCGTCGTCCTTACCGACCTCTCCACACAACAGATCATCAGCAACCTCCAAACCGACGAAACCGGGAACTACCTGATCACCCTGCCCAAAGGAAAAGACTATGCCTTTAACGTCAAAAGAAAGGGATACCTCTTCTTTTCCGACAACTTCTCTTTGAGCAGAGAACAGGGCGACACCGCATTTAACATCGACATCCCCCTGCAACCCATCGAGACCAATGCGGCCATCGTACTAAAGAACATCTTTTTTGATCCCAACAAATACGAATTAAAGCCTGAATCCCAAACCGAACTGGACCAGGTCGTCCAATTACTAAAAGACAACCCCACCCTCCATATCCAGATCAACGGTCATACGGATAATTCCGGTAAAACGACCGACAATAAAACATTGTCTGAAAACAGGGCCCGGGCTGTAACAGCCTATCTCGTCACAAAAGGAATAGCACAAACCCGTCTGGCTTTCAAAGGATTCGGTGACACGATACCCGTTGCCGACAATGCAACCCAGGAAGGCCGCGCTCAAAATCGCCGCACTGAACTAAAAGTGATCAGTAACTAAGTATTTTAGTTATTCCCTTACCTTTACACACACACCATCACAACCAAAATTCCCAGCAAATGGAAGAAGATACCCTATATCGGGTAGCCCTTACCCGTACGCCAGGTATCGGTGCCGCACACACGAAAAAACTAGTCGATCGCTTTGGTAGCGCAAAGGCAATTTTTCACGCTGAAAAAAAGGCGCTGGCCCAGGCAAAAATTCCCGATGAAGCAGTCGACAGGATTGCCAGTTTCAATGATTGGGCTACCCTGGAGAACGAGTTAGCTCTCCTGGAAAAAAAAGGCATCCGCACGCTCTTCCCCTCCGACAAAGATTATCCCGGACGCCTTCTGCAATGCCCTGTTTATCCACCTCTCCTTTTCTATAAAGGCAAAGCCGATCTCAACTCAAAAAAAATCATCGCAGTCGTCGGAACAAGAGGTCCCAGCGAATACGGCAGACAAATCACAGAACAGCTGGTCCGGCAGCTGACCCAACCCGACCTGCTCATCATCAGCGGCCTGGCCTATGGCATCGATGCCTGCGCCCACTCTGCCGCACTAAAAAATAACATACCGACAGTAGGTGTCCTGGGTCATGGACTTGCTCACATCTATCCCCATGAACATACACGACTGGCCCATGACATGCTGGCCGAAGGAGGACTCCTCACCTCCTTCTCCCTGAACACCAGGCCCGAACCCTATCGTTTCCCCACGCGCAACAACCTTGTTGCCGGCTTATGCGACGCACTCCTCGTTATTGAAACAGGAAAAAAAGGCGGCAGCCTGCTCACCGTTGAATATGCACATACCTACTATAAAAAAGTCTTTGCCGTACCCGGCAAACTCACGGACCACAGAAGTGCGGGCTGCAACTCCCTGATCCAACAAGGCAGGGCAGAAATACTGCTCTCCGGTCAGCAACTACAGACCAGTATGGGCTGGGAATGGCCCGCCGGCCAGATGGGAGTTCAGGCCCGCCTCCCTTTCCTCGACTCAACCAACGGCCACACCGCCAGTGACCAAAAGCCCCAGGAAAAGATCCTGCTCAAATTGTTAATGGAAACAAAAAGCCTTTCCCTCGACGAGCTTTCCACCAAAAGCCAGATGGAAATCTCGGCCGTCGCAATTCATCTCCTTAACCTTGAATTACAAGGCCTCATCAGCACTCTGCCGGGACAACGATACCGCCTCAGCTGACAAAAATTTGGACTGTACATATGCGCTACCCTATCTTTGCACATGGCAAGAATAAATTCCCCCGCGGGAAAGTCAAAATTCCCCCCCAAGTTTTTCGGTGAAGGTCTCACATTCGATGACGTGTTATTACTCCCTGCTTTTTCCCAGGTACTTCCCAGAGAAGCCGACATCAGCAGCAAATTGACCAAAGGCATTACGCTTAATATCCCCATGCTGTCCTCAGCTATGGATACGGTAACGGAAGCGACCCTGGCAATAGCCCTGGCGCGCGAAGGCGGCATAGGCATCCTGCACAAGAATATGAGCATCGAAAAACAGGTTGAACAGGTTCGTAAAGTAAAACGAAGCGAAAGCGGGCTGATCATCGACCCCATCACCTTAAACGAAGAAGCCACCATCAGCGATGCACTCCGGCTGATGAAAGAAAATAAGATCGGCGGAATTCCAATTACAGACAATAATAAAGTATTGGTCGGCATCCTTACCAATCGCGACCTCCGGTTCGAAGACAACAAACGTAAGAAGGTCAGTGAAGTAATGACCCCAAAAGATCGGCTGGTCATAGCTCCCGAAGGAACAGATCTGAAAAAAGCAGAAAAGATCCTCCAAAAACATAAGATCGAAAAATTGCCGGTTGTCAACAAGCAGGGTAAGCTCATCGGACTCATCACCTACAGGGACATCCTCCAGGTGACCAGCTATCCCAATGCCGTAAAAGACTCCTATGGCCGCCTGCTCGTCGGAGCCGCCCTCGGCATAACCAAGGACCTGTTGGACCGCGCCAGCGCCCTGCAACAGATCGGGGTAGACGTAGTAACCCTTGACAGTGCCCACGGACACCACATCGGGGTCATCAACGCCCTGAAAACGCTGAAAAAGAATTTCAAGCAACTTCAGGTCATAGCCGGCAATATCGGAACAGCCGCAGGCGCAAAAGCCCTCGCCGATGCGGGAGCCGATGCTGTCAAGGTCGGCATAGGACCAGGCTCCATCTGTACTACTCGCATCGTAGCAGGCGCCGGTGTCCCCCAGATCACCGCTGTCATGGAAGCAGCGTCTGCCCTCAAATCCAGGAACATCCCAGTCATCGCAGATGGCGGTATCCGTTATACAGGCGATATGGTAAAAGCGCTGGCCGCAGGAGCTAATGTCGTGATGATGGGCAGCGTATTTGCCGGTGTCGAAGAAAGCCCGGGTGAAACCATCATCTATGAAGGAAGAAAATTCAAGCAATACCGTGGCATGGGCTCTATAGGAGCAATGACCCAGGGCAGCAGCGACCGGTACTTCCAGGACGTAGAAGACGATATCAAAAAATTGGTCCCCGAAGGCATCGAAGGCAGGGTAGCCTTCAAAGGAAACCTGTCGGAAGTCGTCCAGCAATACGTCGGCGGCCTCCGGGCAGGCATGGGCTATTGTGGCGCCAAAGATATCCGGGCATTACAACAAGAGGCACAATTCATCAAGATCACGAATGCCGGCATGAAAGAAAGCCATGCCCACGATATCGAGATCACAAAGGAAGCGCCCAACTATAGCCGCTAAAACTTACCACATACACACTAAAAATTCAGCAATCCGTCCCCAACGGATGGCTATTAAGCTTATTTTTGGACCAAAGATTTACGGTTTGAAAAAGCTTCACCCCTTTCTTTTGTCTGTCCTTACCGGTTTATTGCTATTTGCTGCCTGGCCGGTATCCCCCCTGACCTTCCTGATCTTTATCGCTTTTATTCCCCTGTTGTGGATGGAGCGACAGGGTATCCGACGAAAAAAATTCTTCGGCTGGGTCTACCTTTCCATGGTGATCTGGAATGCAGCTACCACCTGGTGGATCTGGAATGCCTCCGCACCCGGCGCCGTAGGCGCCATCCTCGCCAACAGCCTCTTGATGTGTATCCCATGGCTTGGCTTCCATGCCGTAAAGAAAAGAATGGGCGATACTGTCGGTTATATCTCCCTCGTGCTCTTCTGGCTTAGCTTCGAATTCATTCATTTGTCAAACTGGGGCCTCAGCTGGCCCTGGCTGACCCTGGGAAATGTATTCGCCGCCCAACCCGGTTGGATCCAGTGGTACGCATACACGGGTACCAGTGGGGGTGGCCTATGGGTTATGACGGTCAATATCCTGCTGTTCCGTTTGACCTGGAAAAAATTCAAAGGCGGAGTTTTCAACAAACCATTTGCCCTCTATTCCCTGCTTGCGCTGGCACTGCCATTTGCGCTGTCCGCACTTATCTCACTCTCATCCGTCGATTCACGCACTAAGCTCCCAGCCCAAACCAACAACATCGTCATCGTCCAGCCCAATATCGACCCTTACGAAAAATTGTACACGGGCAGCTTCGAAGCCCAACTGCAAAAGCTGATCCGGCTCAGCGACTCCGCCATCGACAGCAATACAGTATTGGTTGTATGGCCGGAAACAGCACTCTACAACGAAAGAGGATTTATAGAAGACTCGCTGCGGCAGGACTTTTTCCTGAGACCTCTATGGGATTTCCTGCACCGCCATCCCAGCATCAACCTGCTGAGCGGACTGGAAGGCGCCCGCTTTTTCGATCACCGTCACTCGTCTTCAGCCCAGAAGATCCCCAACTCTGACAAATATTACGAAAGTTATAATTCAGCCATCCTCTTTGACAGTACAGGTCCTACAGTCTTTTACCATAAATCCAGGCTGGTCCCGGGCGTAGAGACCTTGCCGCCCTTCCTGCATATTCTCGACTCCTGGTTTGAAAAATTTGGAGGCACGACAAGTGGATATACCCCACAGGACAACCGGACCGTACTCAATACGACCAACCACTCCTATCACATAGCACCCGCCGTATGTTACGAAAGCATCTATGGCGAATTCATGTCCCGTTACGTCCGCAATGGCGCCAACCTCATTGTTGTCATCACCAACGATGGCTGGTGGGGCAATACGCCGGGATACAGGCAGCACGAAAGCTATGCCCGCTTACGCGCCATCGAGAACCGTCGCTGGGTAATCCGCAGCGCCAACACCGGTGTGTCCTGTATCATCGACCCTTATGGCGAGATCACCGAATCCCGCCCCTGGGTTCAGACCGCCGTCATCCGGAAATTTGTGCCGGCAAAAAACGACCTTACCTTCTATACCCGCTATGGCGATTGCATATCCAGGCTGGCCCTTATCCTCACCGGCTTATTCCTGGCCTGGATCATCATAACCTACATAAAAACAAGATATAGTCGTGGATAAAAGAATTGCCCACGGACCAAAAACACTCTTCTATCGCGACGAAGGAAGCGGTCTGCCAATCATATTGCTCCATGGTTTTGCCGAGGATGGGTCCATCTGGAACAAACAGGCAGAGCAGCTAAAAGCCACCTACCGGTTACTCATTCCCGATCTACAGGGCAGCGGCCGCTCTTCCTCTCTTACCGATGAAACATCGATGGAAAAAATGGCAGAAGACCTCCTTCTTTTGCTTGACCGGGAAGATCTTCAACATTGCGTGCTCATCGGCCATAGCATGGGTGGCTACATCAGCCTGGCCTTTGCCGAAAAATACCCCGAACGCCTGAAAGGCCTGGGACTTTTTCATTCTACCGCCTATGCAGATACCGAAGAAAAGAGATCAGCCCGCAGGAAAAGCATTGACTTTATTCAAAAGAACGGCAGTTCCGCATTTATCCGTCAATCCACTCCCAATCTTTTCGCAACCGAGACCCGCAATGACCATCCGGAACTGATCAATGAAATGATCGATCGCTACTCCAATTTTTCGCCAGACTCCCTCGTTTACTATTACGAGGCCATGATCCAACGTCCCGACCGCACGGCTGTACTTGAACAATCTAACAGCCCGGTACTTTTTGTCATAGGCAGCCACGACCAGGCCGTTCCGCCACAACAGGCTTTACAACAATCTCATATACCCACCTTATCCCATATTCATATCCTGAATCACTCCGGTCACGCAGGCATGCTCGAAGAACCCGGCCCGAGTTACAGGATTTTGCAATCATATTTAAATTTTGTTACACAATCATGAACAAGATCATCCTTATTACCGGAGCAACATCAGGCTTTGGCGAAGCTTGCGCCCGAAAATTTGCAGCAGCAGGCGGTTATGATATCATCATCACAGGCAGAAGAAAAGAAAGACTCGAGGCCCTAAGATCCGAATTGGAAAATAGCTCCCATAACCGGGAAACCCCGTCGAAGATCTTACCTCTCGTTTTCGACGTCCGCGACAAAAAAGCCGCCCAAAACGCAATCGATGGACTCGCCGAAAGTTGGAAGAGGATAGACTTGCTTGTCAACAACGCCGGCCTGGCCCTGGGAAGAGATTACTTCGATGAAGCCGACATGGATGACTGGGAAACAATGATCGACACCAATGTCAAAGGCCTTCTCTATATCTCCCGGGCAGTCCTGCCACTGATGATCCCACAGGGAAAAGGACATATCATCAACCTCGGCTCCGTTGCTGCCAAAGAAATCTATGAAAAGGGCAATGTCTACTGCGCCACCAAGGCCGCCGTAGAGGCTATATCTCACTCAATGCGGATCGATCTGCTGCGACACAACATCAAGGTAACCGCCATTCATCCCGGTGCAGCCGAAACAGAGTTTTCAAACGTTCGTTTCAAAGGCGATGAGACCCTGGCCAAAAAAATATACGAAGGCTTCACACCACTCTACGCTGAAGACGTGGCCGACACCATTTTCTATTGCGCCACTCTTCCACCCCATGTTTGCCTGAACGAAATAGTCATGACTTGTACAGCCCAGGCCGATGCGATATATTTTTATAAGCGCTAAGGCGCCAGGGATATCCGGATCTGGATCCCGCCCTTAGTGGTGACGATAGGCGGCGTCGTAGAGATCTTAGGCGTCGTCCGCTGCTGATCAAAATACAACTTAAGATTGATTCGATTATTCAACACATAATCTATCGATGGGTCGATGCGTATCACCTTTTGTCCGCCGGTAGGCAAAGAAGCATTCTGGTCGAGATAACTACTGGAGGTCACATCGTCCCTGATACTTATGTCAAGCCGGAAAGTAAGGTCATTCTGCGCCTTTTGGGCGTTAATGCTGCCAGGCGGCCCATTCGGCGGCGTTTTTCCATTCCCCGGAACCTTCCAGCCAAATGGCAGACCAACCCCTCTTTTACGGAACCCGCCTCCGATCGTAATTTCAGTCGAACGACTTTCGCTCAGCTGGAAGTCAACAAGACTTAAGCTTAGCTGACGGCTCCGGCTATACCCTACCTTGGCCTGTACCTGGTTGACAAACTGCATATCTACATCCAGCAGAGGAGCAAACTGTTCTGAGATAGTGATATTCGGCACCGCATAAAAAGGAACAAAATTCCCGCTGATAGTATCTATAAATCCGGGCGTTCCATATCCCAGCGGATCACGATACCGGAGATCCGAGTTGAAACTATTCATGCTCAGTGTACTCGTATACCCATTAGTGATATTAAAGCTGGTAAACACCTTCTTAAACCAGGGCAGCTTGCTTAACCCGCTATAGCTGATATGCCAGTTGGGTTTAGGCAGATAACCGGAAAAGGGATTTGACGTGACATCCCCGCCTTTTTCATTGAGCAACGCCACCGTCGTCGGACTCTTACCGGTATAGGCAGCGATAAAGGCCGGGATAAGTACGTCCTGGGCATAGCGGCCATAGCCTGCAGCATAGCCATCGCTCCCGGCCAATCCCCCGGTATATGGATTGATAGAACCCAGACGGGAAGAAATGACACTTCGATAGTTCTCGAATTTGGCAAATGTCTTCGATATCTCATTCGGCTTATACGACTCGAACAATGTATTATAAGAGATGTAGCTGACACTGAACGTACCCGCCATATATGGATTCAGTCGCGCATACCCGCTACCGCCCACGGTGTCCTTATAAAGTTCGGAATAGTTCTGCCCAAAAGTCTTATCCAGGTTGAGGGTTATATGCAGATCACGCACCGGTTCCAGGACAGCAGACGCAGATATCTTTTGCGTATAGCTGATCATGTTCTGATTATTAAGGGTCGTATCCGTAGAGATCAACCCTTTTTTACCCAGGCGGTTGATAAAATTGGTATCTGCCCTCTGTCCGAACACATACTTCCATCCCGGCTCCATCGTATGGAAGTCCATGCCTAAGGCACGGGTACTATCCATATATCCAAAGATCGTAGACGAAGAATTATCGGCGTAGTTAAATGTTATGTGTTTCAGCGATGTCAGCAGCTTCGCCAGGCCTTTTGCTATACCCTTAAGTTCCGGCGGTGCATTTTGCGGTTGCTTATTCTTTGCCGTATCCTGACCGGGTCTGCCAGGAACAGGCGGTGGCTTCTGCTGCTGATTAGCGCTCTGATCCAGCCTGCGCAACAATCCCCATTTACTATAGAGACGGGTAAAGTCGAGATCGGCAAGTAAAGTACGCTGCTGCGAATTCTGAAGATTATTACCCTGCGTCACCGCCAGTTGGGAAGCGCCCGTCCATGTATAGGAGGCGGAATAACCAGCCCTTACCGTCGTCCAGTCCAGGAAAGGTATTTTACTGGTTGGCAGAGTATAGGTAAGATTGGCATTCTGCGTGTACAGAACGGTACGGCCCCCTCTCCAAAACCGGTCCCACATCTCTTTTCGGCCTGCTTTGCTCAGCCTGCCGCTATCTTCATCGACCCATGCCCTATTCGTAGCCGTAAAGTCCAGCGAGAGCGAACGGGTAAAATCCCATCGCAGAGTATACAGACGATCAAACGTAAAGAACTTATTGAAGGTCTCCGGAAGAATATCCTCCGGACCGCCGACGTTTCGCGAACGATAAGCCCCGAATTGACGGATGATGTTAGCCTGGAAACTCAGCACGGTCGGCATGGGATTGAAATTAAAATCCCTGACAAGACCAAGCCAGGCCGACCTGGATTTTATCTTCCTCCGGAAAGGCTCTATAAACTTGGCCGTCCGGTTATAGGTATACGCAAATGTGCCCTTATGAACGATCAGCTCATCTTCCACCGCAAGGGGGCTATGATGCTCCTGCCGGCTATAGGAATAGCTGACATTCACGTTCTCAATACTCCATAACTTCAGCTTCTTATTGGATGTATTATTCTTATGGACATTGGTGAAGTTGACTGTTGTTATCGTCATCTGGTCTACAGCCTGCTCTTTGATAGAATCCTTTTCGGAAGCCGGCGCCCCCTTTAATTTATCCTTCAGCTTAATATCCAGATCAAAGGGATCATATTGCGGAGTGCTGGTAGTCCTGGTAACGCCTGCATAAACCGGGATGGACATAGCGGCTTTTTTAGGCAGGAGTTTGCCCAGCTCAAGATTGGTTGCTGCATCGAATTGAGAGTTATTGTCCATCGATCGCTCATTTGTACTCTGATCGATAGTACCGAATCCGGCAGTCCGGTTACTTCCCGAAACCGTCAGCGTACCGAGATCGGCAAGTTTGACATCCACCTTTCCAACGGCAGCCCACCCGCCCTGCGTACTGATATCGGTCAATCGTAATTCATTAAACCATACTTCCGTACACGCCGTGGCCAACTGCACATTCTGCACTCCTAAAAAGAATGCTTGCACGGCACCCAAATTGGGATTACCCAAAATGGCATAAGACCTCCCCGTAGCATCCGTCTCCTTATAATATGCATTACTCACCCCTTTATTATTTCGATTAACCTTCAACGTTATAAGACGTTGCAAATTAAGGCTTAGATTATTGGCAGCCGGCCAGATATCATCCGCAGTCGAGGCTCCCCACGCCGTATGCTTCAGGGGTATCCTTATCTCATAATAGTTGCTGGTAAAATCACTTCCCATACGAATGACTGCGGAAAGATCATTGTCATTGATCCCGTTCTGGTTCCCTGTCGCTTCCGCGTGGATAAACATATCCATGGTGCCGTAACGGCGAAGGTCAAGTGAAGTGGTCTTGTAAACACCACGCACATCCCCCTGCAACAGGTTACAGATCTGAAGGCTCATCGCCTGCTCATTCAGCAACAGGTTGACGTTGTTGTTACTCAGCTCCTGTTGCCTGACCACTCCGGGCGGAGTAACATAAGGGATCGGCGTACGGGAACTGTTCTGCTCGATATTCACAGCCGTGACATTAAAGGTCGTGATATTGTTGGCCGGCAATACAGTATAATTTCCCGTCGTATCGATGATATAATTGAAATTCCTCCAGTTGTTACGCACCAGCTCCAGCTTGGCAAACCGTAATACGACCGAATCGGTGAAACCGGTCAGGTACATCCGGATGAACTGGATGGACTTGAAGTCGGGAATATTGCCAACCTTCTGATAATACTCGGAGATAGGAATACGCATCTGGTACCAGGTCTGCGTCACACCTCCGCTGGGTGCAAAGGTCATCGAGTCCGTAATAAAACCGGACCCAAAACCATTTGGTACCAGATCGACCTTATACTCAAAATATTCCTCCAGGGTATTCATCGTATTATCCTTGTTCAGGTCCTCCTGATCGGGATATAATGTATAGGCGGAGATCGTCGTGGACCCCGACGTAGCTATAGGTGAATTGCCTTCGGGGTTATTGACATTCTTATACCGTCCAAGAATACCTGTTTGGGTAGCGTCATAACGCGAATCCCTATAGTTGATAAAGTCATCACTGGAAGGGTCGGTCGATGCATTTTGAAATGCAGCGGACCCTGTTCCAAAAGTAGCCGACAACGTGTTCAGATAACGCTGATACTTGCTCCGCTCGGAGCCATCGCTCATCCCATCCAAACCCACGTCCTGGAAAGGCCGGTCCGCAGCATCGTTACTAAACGCCGTAGTCACCTGTATCGGGTTGGCCGGTACCCTGCCCCAGACGGAAGAGCTGTCTATCGCAGACTGTATGTTGGGAGTATTAAGACCGTTCTCAAACTGCTTCTTCCCATCCCGCAAAATGTCTTCCGAAATACTACCCAGGTCGATATACATTTGCCCACCCGTGGTGTTCCCAACATTGCTGGAGGTTTTTGCAAAGGGACTCAATATCCAGAACTGCAGGACTTCGATATTATTCGTCTCGAAATCGGTCTGGTCTATAGCACGCATAATACCACCCCAGCGTTTTTGCGGATTCAGCAGCTTTCCGTTGCCATCCACACTACCGGGTCGGGCATCATAGTTATAAGGCCCCTTTTCAGAAGGATAGTACGCCATGTCAAACGTGATCAGCTGTGCCTGGCCGGTCTGAACAGTCTGTTGGGGGAAAAGCTGTTGGGTCTGGATCGGACCGATACGGGGATCAAGCAGCGTATTTTCATACTTGTCCGGGTTATTGGTATTACTCCTGTCCTGTAAAGTAGGTTCGATATTATACCAGGCGAACTTGGCGCGGTTATACCCATAATCGACGGAGTCATTGAGGGCGGCTTCCGGAAATAAGGCCGGGATCGGGCCGGTTGGATTACCCTGGGGAGTAGAAGCAAGAGCCCAGCTCGTTAGCGGGAAACGCAGATCGATCGAGCTCGTCGAACCCTCAAAGTCATCGATATAGACGGCGCCGGCCGTACCCTTGCCGATCTGCGCCGGATGCCCGGGACGAAGGATGGCCCCTTCGCCATAGGCATTGATGGTACTCATCTCCTTTGTGGTATAAAAAGGAAGCTTATCCAAAAGACGGGTCAGTTGAGGCAGCTGCCCCCGGTAATTGACATCCGCACCATACATCGTATTGCGGATCGGATCATCCCCATAGTCCGTCTTGCTGAAAAAAGGCCGCTCGTTCAGTCTTTCAAACGTAGCCCCCACATTCAGCGACTCCGTAGCCGTCGATTTGGCCAGGTAATCAAGACGCACACCCATGAAACTTCGTTGCTGTAACCCAAAGCTGGCATTGTTTTCAAAGGAGACATTCACCGGTGTGCCCGAATTGATTATCGCCTGGTTGATGATCTGCACCTGGCCCAGATTATAATCGACCACATAGTCAACATTTTCCTTCAGGGTCTGACCACCGGCCGTCACCACAACCGAACCCGGCGGCACATTATAAGCATTCAGGGAAAGATTGGAAGTAGACTGTCCCTTGGCCGTTCCGCTCAGCACATACCGGTCTACATTAGCGTATGTCTGTGCGACGGCTTTAATCGTATCATACAGTTGATAAAAGACATACTTATCCTTTAGAGACTGTGGCTGCCCCGCAAAAGCTATCGTATCAAGGTCACGGCCAAAGGGTTCCAACAACGGAAAAATGATCCTTCCCTGGTTGGACAGGACTGTATACCCCTCCAGGTAGTCAAAGATCCCATCCGGCTGCGGATCGTTATGCGCATTCAGCCGATCGAGGTTCAACACTGTAAGTAAGGGTATCGATGCTTTTGGACCTTCCGGTAAATACCTCTTTGTCCCCTTGCTCGGCTCATCATAAGAAATATTGAACTGAAATCCGGTTTGCTGAATGTTGGATAAATAGCTGCCCCCCGCCGTCTTCAGGGAATACACGTTCTTCATCATCAGGTTCCACAACGGAAGATTCGTACGTTGAGAGGTAGCTTTCAACAATTTGAGATACAAGACCTTGGAAGACCCGGCCCCGGTACCCGCCGCGGTATCCGGCGGCACGTCGGCCGCAAATTCCCCGACTTGATAAATGGTCCCATTATAACTATATTGATACGCCACTGCCAGGACATCATTGGATTGCAGTGTCTGGTTGACCGACAAAAAACCGACCTGCGGATTAAAGTAATAATCGGAGGCGTTCAATTTCCGGGCGTAGACTATTTCAAAATCCTGTACCTGGCTCAATCCCAATGAATTAAGCTTATTTGCCGCCTGGGATGGGTTCCGGCTGGACTTATCCCCGACAATGGAATTGTATTCTGTATTGGCGTTGTTGAACGGATATGGCAGATTGGTGTTTGGACGGATCTTGTTGTTATACGGAGAAGCTTCCCCGAGGTCCATCAACCCTACGATCTGGCGGGAGCCTGTGTCAATACCATTCCGGTTAGTAACCCAGACCTCCATCCGTAGGATCTGTACCTGCGAAGTGACGATGGGCAGCCTTGACATGGCCTTATTGTAATTGTTGCGGAAATACTGCGCAAGAAGAAAGTGCCGGTTCTCTTCGTAATCATCCGCTTTAAAGGAATAAGAGGTAACCGCCGCACCTCCCTGGGAGGAGATATTCTGTTTTTGCGAACGCTGATTGGCCAAAACAGCCGTAACGGACAGCTTCCCAAACTGCAATTTGGTCTTGATGCCAAAAAGGGACTGGGCTCCCGTCATAAGGGTGCTGGGAGTTGTAAAAGATACATTTCCCGCTTCGATCTTCTTGATGATCTCATCAGGGCCGCCGGTATAATCCAGCTTGAGCTGATTTTCCAGGTCAAGATTGGCCAGTGTATTATAGGAAATAGGGAGTTTCAGCTTATCCCCGATATTGCCAATCACATTGAGGTTAGCATTCATATTAAAATCAGGCTGACCTGTCTTTCTCGCGCTTTCCGGCAGGGTGGGATTCTGAATGGATTGACCCGCATACCCAGCTGTAATATCCACATTCCCCTGCGGCCGGATATCGATCTTCCCATTCCCGAAAATGCGATTGAACAAATTATCGCTCACGGAAAGCTTTGGCCTCAGCAGCTTCCGGTTGAGCGCGTCCAACGCGTCTGCACGTTTTCGCCAGTAGTCGTCTTCCGAACTCTGGCTCTGCATCTGCATCAACTCGTCGAAAGTAAGATAGGTTGGCTTTCTATAATATTGGTTACCAACCTTTTCAAGAACATAATATTGCTTGGTAACCGGGTCGTACACCACTGAGTCATGAATATTGGCGGGGTCCTTAAGATCAAAGGGATTTCGGTTGGGGTTAGTAATACGGTCTCCCCTACGGTCATACAGCGGGAACCGGAGCGTGTCCTTGCGGAATGTATCGATTATCCTGCGGGACGAATCGGGTGGCATTCGGGATAAAGTATCGTTCAGCCTTCGGATAGAGTCACCAAGCCGCCGAATAGAATCGGCCGCCCTTCTCAGGCGGTACATATCCGGAGATAGTCCTACCGTATCTGTCCTATGCTTTATAGTATCAACCTGCGCCGATGCAGTTGTGCCAAAAACAACTGATGCGGCGGTCAATAGTGCCGTTGCCAGGAATAAAAAAAACGAATGGCGGGTCAAACTTCCTCAAGAATTAGTTAAGTATAGTTTCACCGATAGGCTACAAGATTTTTAAAGCTTTCTTAATAAGATCCTCGACTTTATCGGTGCCTGCCACCTCATGGATTACTTTCTTAATAGCGTTTTCTGCGGCGGGCCTGGCGATGCCAAGTGTAATCAGGGCATTTAACGCGTCCAATTCCAACGTATTGCTTGTCAAAGATGAAATATTTGTGGTATCCTCTTTTCCCTTACCAACCTTATCTCTTAGCTCAAGAATGATCCGCTCTGCAGACTTCTTACCGATCCCTTTGATACTTTCCAATAATTTAGCATTCCCCTGGAGAATGGCACGGCTGATCTCCTCGGGTCTCATGGAGGACAACATCATTCGGGCCGTGGATGACCCTACACCCGATACGCTGAGAAGCAGGATAAAAAGGTCCTTTTCAATCTTGTCAAAAAAACCATAAAGGATGTGCGCGTCTTCGCGGATATGCAGGTAAGTAAGTAAAAGCCCTTTGTCCAGACTTTCTATCTGTGAATAGGTATTAAGGCTGATCTGCAGCTCATATCCTACCCCCCCGACTTCCATATGGACAAGTGCGGGGCTTTTATAGGCGAATGTACCACGTAAAAAAGCGATCATGGCTGCGAAAATAGGGTAAATGTCGGATACTTCAGCCGCTCCCCAAACTGGACGCAGACCAGTTTAGCCGCCATTTCAATATTTTTCCCCACCTTTGCAAAAAACTTTTCTTAACCAGATTGGAATTACTAATGAGCAACAAAATGACCGCTGCTATCACTGCGATCGGAGGATATGTACCCGAAGACCGTTTAACCAATGCCGACCTTGAGAAAATAGTTGATACCAACGATGAGTGGATACGCACCCGGACAGGAATAGAAGAAAGAAGGATATTGAAAGGCGCAGGAAAAGCTACCTCGGACCTTTGTGTGCCCGTTGTCGAAGAGATTTGCCGCAAAAGGGGAATTAGCCCAGAAGAGATTGATTGCCTGATCGTTGCAACTGTCACTCCCGATATGTTGTTCCCGTCTACCGCCAATATCGTCTGCGATAAGATTGGAGCAAAGAATGCATGGGGTTTTGACATGAGCGCAGCTTGTTCAGGCTTTTTGTATGCCCTGACCTCGGGTGCCATGTACATCGAAAGCGGCCGGTTCAAAAAAGTAATAGTCGTGGGTGGTGATAAGATGAGCAGTATTGTTGACTACAGCGACCGGACCACCTGTATCATTTTTGGAGATGGCGCTGGCGGCGTGCTGCTCGAACCCAATTACGAAGGCTTTGGTGTTCTGGACAGCATTCTAAAAAGCGATGGCAGTGGCCGAACGCACCTTCACATGAAAGGAGGCGGATCGCTGCGACCATCCAGTTACGAAACGGTTGCCGCAAAAGAGCATTTCATCTACCAGGAAGGGCAGGCTGTTTTTAAATTTGCTGTCAAAGGGATGGCTGATGTCAGCGCCGAGCTGATGGAACGCAATAATCTCACTTCCGATGACATCAGCTGGCTGGTGCCACACCAGGCGAACAAACGCATAATCGATGCCACAGCTCACCGTATGGGACTCGCAGAAGAAAAGGTCATGATCAACATACAGCGCTATGGCAATACAACCGCAGGGACTATCCCTCTTTGCCTCTGGGATTGGGAAAACAAACTAAAAAAAGGCGATAACCTCGTGCTCGCAGCCTTTGGAGGCGGATTCACATGGGGAGCTACCTTGGTCAAATGGGGACATTAGACACTAACATGGAAAACATACTCATCAGAAGGGCAGTCCGGGAGGACTGCCCGCGCTTATTAGAATTAATAAAGGAACTCGCGGAATACGAAAAAGCCCCGCAGGAAGTCACGGTCAGCCTCCAACACTTCACGGAAAGCGGCTTTGGCCTCCATCCTGTCTGGTGGGCCTTTGTAGTCACCGTCGACGAAAAGGTGGAAGGCTTTGCTTTATACTATATCCGTTACAGCACCTGGAAGGGTCAGCGCCTCTACCTGGAAGACCTAATCGTCACAGAAAAAATGCGGGGCAAAGGACTGGGCAAAATATTATTCGACCGCTTGCTGGAAGAAGTAAAAGAAAAGAATTTCCAGGGAATGGTATGGCAGGTGCTGGATTGGAACGAGCCGGCCATAAATTTTTATAAAAAATACCAGGCCAGTTTTGACCCGGGTTGGATCAACTGCTCCGTATCCTAATTCACCCCATCTACCTGCGTCGTCTTGTCAATCTTCTGGATCAGACCCTGTAATACTTTTCCGGGGCCTATCTCCGTAAAATGAGAAGCCCCATCCGTTATCATGGACTGAACGGATTGGGTCCACCTGACGGCGCCGGTCAACTGGTCGATCAGGTTCTTTTTGATCTCATCCTTTGCCACCACAGCCTTTGCTACGACATTCTGATAAACCGGGCAGGTGGGATTATAAAACGTAGTTTTCTCTATCGCAACTTTCAGCTCGTCCTGCGCGGATGCCATAAAAGGCGAGTGAAAAGCACCGCCCACCGGTAAGACAAGGGCACGTTTGGCACCAGCTTCCTTCATCCGTTCGCAGGCTATTTCAATCCCCTTTGCCGATCCGCTGATAACTAACTGTCCTGGGCAATTGTAATTGGCAGGCACAACCACCTCACCCGTTTCTTCCTGTACTGCTGCACAGATCTCTTCTACTTTATTATCCTCCAATCCCAAGACGGCAGCCATGGCAGAAGGCTGCTTTCCGCAGGCGTGCTGCATAGCCGTAGCACGCGCAGCTACCAGTTGAAGCCCGTCTTCAAAACTCAATACTCCGTTTGCCACCAACGCTGAAAATTCACCCAGCGAATGGCCTGCAACCATATCCGGTTTGTTATTTTCTATCCCTTTAAAAACTATCACAGAATGAAGGAAAATAGCTGGCTGGGTCACCTTCGTCTGACGCAGGTCTTCTTCCGTACCGGAGAACATAACATCCGAAATACGAAACCCAATTATCTCGTTGGCCTGTTCAAATAACTTCTTTGCAAAGGCACTATTCTCATAAAGACTTTTTCCCATGCCGGCGAACTGAGATCCCTGTCCCGGGAAGACATACGCGTGCTTCATACTGATCCTGGTTTAAAAAACAAATATGCCACAAAGAGCCGATTCAAAAAAGTAAATCTTTCCGGGAAAAGATATATGCTGGAAACAAAAGTCTCTAATGAAGATTCGAAGATATCAGCTTCGTAAATTCACTCCTCGTCTCATTCTTCTCAAATTCACCCCAGAAGGCAGACGTGGTTGTAACCGAATTCTGCTTCTGAACACCCCTCATCATCATGCACAAATGAGAAGCTTCAATGACCACAGCTACACCCAGCGGATTAAGTGTTTCCATTATGGCATGTAATATCTGTGTTGTCAACCTTTCCTGTACCTGTAGCCGTCTGGCATACACGTCGACTACACGGGCGACCTTACTCAGCCCTGTGATCCAGCCATTAGGGATATATGCAACATGTGCCTTACCAAAGAAGGGTAGCACATGATGCTCACACAAACTATATAATTCGATGTCCTTTACCAGGATCATCTCACTCACATCTTCGTGAAACTTGGCGGAATTCAAAATAGCATGCGCATCCTGTTCATAGCCCTGTGTCAGGAACTGCATAGCCTTCGCTACTCGTTCCGGTGTCTTTAACAATCCTTCCCGGGAAGCATCTTCGCCAAGTAGGTTCAATGACTGACGATAATTTTGTGTCAAAGCCGCAGTGATCTCTTCGTCGTATTGTTCGATTTTCGTATAGGCCATATGTCTGCTGTTTGTTTAGTATTTACTCTGCAGGGTATTCAACAAAATTCCTTTCAGTCTCATATAATCTCACCTGTAATTCCAGCTTAGGATCAATACGCGCCCGAAGCAAATCATAGATGACTATGGCAATATGCTCTGCGGTAGGATTGAGATCCTTGAAATAGATCGTATCCAGGTTAAGGTTGCGATGGTCAAACTTTTCCAGCACTTCTTCCGCCGTAATACGCGATAGCACCTTCATGTCCATCACATAACCCGTTTCCGGATCCGGCACTCCAGTCACCTTGACAATCAGTTCGTAATTATGTCCATGGTAATGAGGGTTGCTGCATTTACCAAACACCTCGGCATTCTTCTTATCATCCCATGCGGGATTGAAGATGCGATGCGCTGCATTAAAATGCTCCTTCCGGAAAACCGCTACTCTTTTTTCACCTACACTCATAATTGCCATTTTTAAATTTGCACCCGGGTCCTATGACACCCAGGCTCAACCAAAATATTCGACATAGATCCTGGGCGTCTCATACAACTTGATACAATGCAGCTGGATCTCCGACGGTATGTGAGGGACCAATTGCTGCCAGATACCAATGGCCAGATTCTCGGTGGAACACATTTTCCCTTTCAGAAAATCCACTTCCAGATTCAGGTTCCTGTGATCCACTTTTTCGATGACCTGGTCCTTGATGATCTCGCTCAGCTTTTTTACATCGAATAAAAAACCGGTATCCGGATCAGGATCGCCTTTTATGGTAACATAGAGATCATAATTATGCCCATGCCAGTTCTCATTGGCACACTTACCAAAAACTTCCTCATTCTTTTCTTTACTCCAGCCTGGATTATAGAGTTTATGAGCCGCATTAAAATGTTCCAGGCGTGTCAAATACACCATGTTTCATCAACTTTAAAATTGCCGCAAAGTTAAATCATTCCGGATATTTGCAATATGCATATTCTGCTGGCAGCCGCCACAACAATTGAAATTCAGCCAACTATCGATTATCTGGCAAAAAAGACGGCCGATTTCCCCTATTCGGACCGTTTCCCCCTTTCGGAAGCACCCGACCCCGAAGCCGCATCCGGCGTCCACCCCCTCATCACCGGCGTCGGAAGCCTTGCGACAGCCTGGTCCCTGATGCGACAGATTGACAGAAGTCGGCCTGATCTAATCATCCAGGCCGGCATCGCAGGTTGCTTTACCGGCAGAAAACCCGGAGAGGTGGTCGTCATTCGGGAAGAGGCCTTGGCCGACCTCGGCGTGTGGGAGGACCAACGCTTTAAAACTCTTTTTGACCTCCAACTGGCCGATAGCGAAGCCCTCCCCTTTTCCAACGGAAAACTGATCAACCCTTACCAACAATTGTTGAGCCTGACTTCCCTGGACCCGGTCTCCGCCATAACTGTCAATGAAATCACCACCGACCCAGCCCGGATAGCCTGGTACCAACAAAATACGGCCGCCGTTGTTGAAAGCATGGAAGGCGGCGGATTACACTACGTCTGCCTCCAGGAAAAAATACCCTTTGTCCAGCTCAGGGCCGTCTCCAATGACATTGGGGTTAGAGACAAGACCAAATGGGATATCCGGTCGGCTATACTTAACCTGAATGAACAGCTTATTTCCCTGCTGGCAAAGGTCGAAAAAAACGGGACGACATTTTAGAACTATAAAAAAATAATCATGCGGTTTACCCTGGGATTCAGCCCTTGCCCTAATGACACCTTTATTTTCGATGCCCTTGTCAACAAAAAGATTGACACAGAAGGCCTTGATTTCGAAGTTTTCCTCGAGGACGTACAGACGCTTAATCAGTGGGCAATGCAGGGTAAACTGGACATTTCAAAAATAAGTTACGGTGTTCTGCCGCTGGTATTACATCGATACCGGCTCCTGGAGGCAGGTGGCGCACTCGGGAAAGGCGTAGGCCCCCTCCTTATTTCCCGGCAACCCCGACCTCTTGCAGCCATAAACAGCAGCACCATCGCCATTCCTGGTCAACAGACCACGGCGCACCTTTTGTTTTCCCTTGCCTTTCCTGAAGCCAAACAGAAAGAATTTATGGTCTTCTCCGATATCGAAGACGCAGTCCTTTCAGGGAAAGCAGACTGTGGAGTGATCATTCACGAAAACCGCTTTACCTATCAACAAAAGGGATTGACCAAATTGATGGACCTGGGAGAATTCTGGGAGAAAGAGACCGGGGCGCCAATCCCACTGGGGGGCATCGTCTTCCGGAAAGACCTTGATCAAACCTTCTCAAAAAAAGTGAACGCGCTCATCCGGAAAAGCCTGGAATATGCTTTCAGCCACTATCCTACCCTTTCAAATTATGTAAAAGCACATGCCCAGGAGATGGATGAAAGCGTAATGCGTCAGCACATCGACCTTTATGTCAACAACTATTCCCTTTCCCTCGGAAAAGAAGGGGAAAAAGCCATTCAAACCTTACTTACGACATATAGTAAAATACATGCAGGCGAGCCGGCTGCTGTTCCTCTCGAGATAGTTCACTAAGGCCAACCCTGACACTACTCTCCGGCCCGGGGTTTACAGCCTTTTTATAAGCCGTTCATAAACAACGATTGAAAGGTGCTTGGTATATGATCTTCCCAGCAGGGACCGGACCGGGCTGATCCCTTTCAGCGCATTGGTCAGAAATATTTCATCGGCTGTCAGAAGTTCCTCTGGAGTCACCGGTTTCTGATGAACAATATAACCAGCCTGAGGCAAGACTTCTAGCAAATGGCGCCGCATCACGCCAGCCACTACACCCTCAGACAAAGGTGGGGTATAAAACTGTCCCTGCCGGATATAGAATAGGTTGGCGACGGTGGAGTCTGCTACCCGGTCCTGGCTATTCAGGACCAGGCAATCATCCAGTCCCTGTTTTTTCGCATAATGTGCAGCGAGTATATAAAGAAGATAATTGTTGGACTTCAGGTTCGACAGCACATCACAGGCTTTCCGGCCATCCGGAAAGATATCGATGGCTAATCCGCTCTCAACCGGCTCGTGGACAGCAGCCAAAGGCCAGCATTGAATAATATAGTTGGGGAAACGGTCCAGCGGACCCAAAAAGGAGCTTTCACCCCGAAAAATGACCAGCCGCACGCGGGCCACAACTGTAACAGAAAGCCCATTGGCTTCACAAACAGCCAGGATCTCCTTTGTCAGCGTTTCTGCAAAAAAGGGAGGGATCTCAAAGTCCAGCACAGCCATTCCCGACAAGAGCCGGTCAAAATGATACTCTCCCAGGCGGATACAGCCCCCTTGTACAAACATTGTCTCAAAAAGTCCATCTCCATAACGAAATCCACGGTTATCGGCTGTCAGCAACGGCTGGCCGGCAGGGTAATGAACTCCGTTATAGGACACTACTCCGTTAAAATTACTGCTGCTCGATAATGCCATTTTTTACCGCGTACATGACCAGACCGGCCATTGATTTAGCGCCGGTTTTCGTCTTGAGCTTGTCCCTGATCGCCTCGACGGTGCGGGGGCTGATATCGACGATATCGGCAATTTCCTTGGTTGTCTTTTCCTCGCACATCAGCTTCAGGACCGTCAATTCCTTATCCGTAAGATTGACGTCCTGGGAAGCTCCGATCTCGGGCCTTTTTGTGCGCAATCCGGTTAGCAAGGCTTTGTTAGTCAATTCATTGAAAAAAAACTCCTGTTCGTAACAGGTCTTGATAGCCTGGTAGATAGTCTCCGAATCAGAGTTTTTGGTCAAATAAGAATTCGCGCCAATCTCCATCAACTTGGATATCATGGAGTGGTCATTGTGCATGGAAAGAATGATGACTTTAACGTGGGGAAGGACTTTGCGTATCTCCGGAAGGGTTTGAATGCCATCCATGATGGGCATTTGTATGTCCAGAAGGATAACGTCAGGCTCAACGTGCTTGAGCAGATTCAGCAATTGCATGCCATTGTCTGCCTCTGCGATTAGTTCAACGTCTTTCTTGACGGCAAGTGCTGTTTTGACTCCGGCACGGAAAAGAGCGTGATCATCTGCAATAGCAACTTTTATCGCCTGGTTGAGCTCTGGTCTTTTCATACGATTTTAGAATTTTACAAAACGGGCAGTTGGATGGCCTGCCGAACATTCCTGCAAATTGAAGCAAAAATTGCAACACTTACTATAGGAAAAATACGCAACAACGTCATTTCGGAATATACCGTCTTTACGAAGATAAGTGGTTTTTTTTCGATTATAAAGAGGAATTTATACGTTGTAAAAACTAGTTATTCTACGAATAGCCCGGTAAAACCCGAAATGCTAAAATTGAGCAAATGTGCTCTTGTCCACCGGTTTATCCCCAAGTATATTTGTTATAAGTTGATTGACGAGGATTAGCAACCTCAGACCATCCAATGTCCTAAAAACCGTCCAAAACGTAATTTCAATATTCTATGAAGCCCAAGCAAAATCCAATGTCAATCAACTTCTTTTAGTTTATCCCTTCAATATCCTATAAATTTCACTCCCTGGTCTGTAAAGTCTTTTGCCTGCTTTCGTGCGTCAGTTGTATCAATACACGGGAAAGCGGGCAATTTTTATTTGAGGAGATCGGCGAAAGAGTTTAATCAATGATCTTATTGCGCATTGCATACATGATAAGACCGGCAATTGTTTTGGCGCCTATCTTCGTTTTCATATTTTGCCGGATGGTCTCTATCGTACGCGTGGAAAGGAATACTTCTTTGGAGATCTCTTCTGTAGTCTTATCCTCTGCCAGAAGCTTTAAGATCCGGATCTCCTTCTCGGAAAACTTGATGGGGCTGGGATAAAATTGGCGAACCTGCCGTTTGGTCTGTAGTTTGGAAAGAACTGCCTTGTTTACAAGATCGTTGAAATAAAAGTCATCATTCATACAGGTGAGTATAGCCTGGTAGATCTCATCGGGATCTGTAGTCTTGGTGAGATAGGCATTAGCACCCATTTCCATCATTTTAGAGATCATTTCCTGGTCGTCGTACATCGTGAGCACAATGATCTTTACGTCTTCATACTCTTTTCTCAGCAGGCCTATTGCATTGATACCATCCACTTCCGGCATTCGGATATCCATAAGTAATACATCCGGTCGTTTGATCTGCATCTTGTGGACCAGATCCTTCCCATCTTCGGCCTCCCACAGAATTCTAAGATATTCCTTATTCTTCAGAGCCATTTTAATACCGTCACGGAAAATCTTATGATCATCAGCGATCGATACTTTGATTACTAATTCAGCAGTCATACCGGCAGGTTTGTAGAATTAATAGGTATAGGTCTTAATTTTTCGTTTAATAATTAGCTGTCCTCAACCGCGCCCGACCACTTCCAGCCGGGAGTTCATAATGCACGGAGAAATACCAACTTTATACTTAGAATTTTTACGACTCGAATTGTAATTTCCACATTTCACAAAATGGGCAGTTCTGCTCTTGTACAGCGACAAACTACCGGCTATTTTTGTGTTGGAAGTTGATTGATGTGGTCATAACCACAAACCATCCAATGTCCCGTTTACCGTCCAGTAAAAGATTTCAATATCCTAAAAAACCAACCGGTTAAATCCAATATCAATCAACTTCTCTTCTCTTTAAACCGGCGACTCCTCCTAAGAGGTAATGAATTTACCTTTAATTTCCGGTTGTATAGACCGATATAAACGAAAAAACACTAATTTAATTACCCATCCGCTCCTCAGTTTCTTCCTTTTTTTGGTTATCCACAAACAATTCCCGGTCGTGAATATCTTCTGTTTGGTATTTCCACGTGTACGATTTACGATTTTAACGATAGTAAAAATACTAATTATCCTGCGTGAAACTACTCTATTTTGACCTAGTAGACTTCCTCGTAAAAACCCTCTAAATGCAGTACAGGCTTGAATTTCAAGCAATTTAAAGCATTTTACCATAAATTTTGGCCGTTGCTCAGTTTTTTTTTTAGGGGTTATTTAGCCTTACAAACTAAAATTTTACAAACCTCTAAAAACTTACTTTTATGCAGAAGGAGTTAACTACCAAAAAAGATTTCAGCAAGGTTGGGGAAGGAATTAGCCATGAAATGGCTGCAGATTTCGTAAATGCACATGCAAAAACAACTTCCGAAGGCGTAACTTCCTATGTCATTGGCCGTAACATTATCGACGAGATCCTGGCTCAGCAAGGCTGCGCAGGGATCCGCTTCTACAATGCCCTGAATGAAAACAATCAGAAAACCCTCGTTTACGTAGGCATCGACGTCAACGGAAAAGACATCGTGAAAAAAGTGATCGTTCTGGAAGATGGCCAACTTGCAACAGTAAACGCCCTCGTAGCTGACAGGTCCGGTTGGGAAAGCAGCATCTGGGAGTTGATCTTTGGCAAATAGGCCGTTTTACTTGGATTTTACTACAATGCCTTTTATATTTGAATAAAAATATAGGCATTGCTTCCAATACTAAGTGTGTTTTCAGGAGTATTACCCATGATCTTTTACGTTTGCTTTCTTAACAGGAACAAACAGGAAGGATTTTGGGTAATATTTCTTTATTGCCTGATTTCTTTTCTTTCAGACAATCTCTTCCATTATCTTGAGCACAAATTGAACGTTTTCTATCTTTATAGTGCTTTTACGATCTGCGAGTTCAGCCTTATCAGTCTGTTCATCTACCTTTCACTTAAAAATAAAAAATTTAGACTCATCGTTCTCATAGGAGGACTAGGCTTTCTTCCCATTGCCGTTATCAATATGCTGAATGGCGGGAACGGAACCTTTTTTGACTCCCTGTCATTATCAGCAGAATCGATCCTCATCATTATTTATAGCATCCTTTTTCTTTATGAACAGCTTACTGACCAAACAGTTATATATGTATATTACCTCAAAAAGTTCTGGATCGTGCTAGCCATACTGCTCTATTTCTCTTCCACCCTCTTCCTTTTCATTTATGCGGCTACCCTGACCAAACAGGAATACAATAATTATTGGCCTATAAACAATGTTTTTAATATATTAAAAAATATTCTGTTCTCTGTCGCGTTTTTAATGAAAAAAAGTGATAAGGCTCATCATTCCTTAGATACTGCTTACGCCGACATGCAGTAAATTATTCAATGATGAAAACTAAAAACCCTAAGCAACGTCGCAGGACGCCCAATCCATGATACTATTAGAAGTCACAAGTCCTGGTAGTAGTGTTTCTCTGGTGCTATTTTTCGGCACTATTGGAATGTTGGCGCTCACTATAGGGCTGATCGTCTTTATCATCTTCCACCAGCGCAAGGTCATCCGATATCAACTGCGGTTGCAACGCATGGAGCAGGATCAGCAAAAACTGCTCTTAAATGCCTCTATCCGGCTACAGGAAGAAGAACGTCAGCGTATTGCTGCCGATCTGCATGATGATGCCGGCCCTCTGCTGGCCACCGCCCGATTATACCTGAATGAGAACCTGGTCAACCTGGATAAGACCACCCAGTTGCAAAGTATCTATAATGCCAAACAGATCATCGACGATACCATACAGCTGATCCGTAATATCTCGCACAGCCTGATGCCGCCAACCCTCAAGAACTTCGGGCTGGAATCAGCCGTAAACGACCTTTTTCAAAAGATCAGCGGTTCAGGTAGTATGAATGCCAGTTCCCGCTTTCACGACTACCGGGAAAGGCTGCAATCCGAGAACGAGCTGATCATCTTCCGGGTCATACAGGAACTGGTGAACAATATCCTGAAACACAGCAATGCCAGCTTTATCCACCTGACTCAGAACACCAGCGGCAATAAATTCTTTATCCGGCTGCACCATGATGGCAGAGGGATCACCCAAAACGATTTTAATAAGTTGAATAAAAGTAATGTAGGCCTTGGATTGAAAAATATCCAAAGCCGGCTTAAAGTGTTACATGGTAAAATATTCTTTGAGAAGGACATGTCCCAAACCTATTATAAAGTAACGATCGAACTGGTTAAGGAAGAAGAAGATAAGCTGCAGGAACAGGAATAGAATTTATGCGTATCTTTAGGTACTATACATGCCCCTGGCCTGAGCCCAATAAGCCCAACCAACTATCAATAGCCTATGGGAGTAATTAAAGTTGCAATAGCCGATGACCACAAAATATTCCGCAAAGGAGTAATATTGTCCTTACGCCCCTACAGTGCCATAAAATTCGTTCAGGAAGCAGAAAATGGACAGGAATTGCTCGACGGACTGGCGGCTTCAGAACCGGATGTAGTGCTGATGGACCTGAGAATGCCTCAAAAGGATGGCATCGAAACTACCAAGATCATTGCCAAACAATACCCCTCAATCCACATTATTGCGCTGACAATGTATGAAGACGAGCGCTTTGTAAGCCATATGATGGAGATCGGGGCAAATGGCTACCTCCTTAAAAGCGCCGACCCCTCCGAAATAAAACGAGCCATCATAGAAGTGGCCACAAAGGGTTATTACCTGAATAACTTTGTGAATCGCATTCTGCTGAAGAAATCACATGTGCGCACAAAGACAATCCCCAGTCTCAATACAGAGATAACCCTCAACGATAGGGAAAGAGAAGTGGTTCGTTATATCTGTATGGAATTTACCGCCCAGGAAATAGCCCAAAAGATTGATGTCAGCCCGCGAACGGTAGAAGCAATAAAGGATCGTCTGATGGAACGCTTCGGCGCAAAAAACACTGCCGGCCTGGTCTTTTTCGCCGTAAAGAACAACCTGATCGATTAAACTTATCCGCCATTAGCCTACGTGCATTAGATCCGGCCCGCTTTACGCGGATAAAAACGAAATATGTTCAAGACAGGTAATTCTTCGATTGACTATCTCCTGGTAGTCATTATTTTCCTGCCTCTTTTGCCAGCCCTGCTCATCTTTGGGCGAAAGCTTTATTTACAGGAACCTCTCAATTTCCTGCTGATTGTCTGTCTCTTAAGCTTTTTCAGAGGACTACTGGAGTTGACCTATCCCCTGACAAGAGAAAATCAATATATCACCAATAAGATATTCTCGCTGATCCTGCTGTTCCTACTTGTTCCCTGTTTCCGGCCCCACCTGAATGCCCGATATCGGCATATCCTGGATATTCTATTGTCAGCCCTGCTGACATTGGCAATTACATATTGGTCCCTCATGGACTGGGAAAGACCCAGTCCCGGCATCGATGCCCTTTTAAACGTTTTTTTGGGAATGCTGATCCTCATAAGCTCGCCTATGGTCATCCGCACCGGCTCGCTTCAGATCTTCAGGTCACCGCTGTTTTGGATAGGAAGCGGTACACTATTTTATATTTTGTTGTATTTACTGCTCGAAGGTATCGGCTGCTGCCGGCCTCTAACGTCTCCCCCGGACCCCGAAAAGCGATTGTTCCTTCTTCTGGCAGACCTCGTAAAATATTCTTTCTATTTGATCGCAGCAATTTCTACAAAACCATCTGGGGCACTTCCCCGGACACAATAAGCCGGCCCGCTGTCTTACTTCTTATCTCCTCGACACTCACTCCCGGGGCACGCTCCAAAAGGCGAAAACCCTCCGGTGTAATATCCAGCACCGCAAGATCAGTCACTATTTTCTTTACACATTTCACCCCCGTCAACGGCAAAGTACAGGCAGAAAGCAACTTGGATTCCCCCTTTGGATTGGTATGCTGCATAGCAACAATGATATTCCGCGCGCTCGCTACAAGATCCATAGCACCACCCATCCCCTTGACCATCTTGCCGGGTATCTTCCAGTTAGCTATATCCCCCGTATCCGATACTTCCATTGCCCCCAATACGGTCAGATCGACCTTTCCAGCCCTGATCATGCCAAAGCTTTCCGCACTATCGAAAAAAGCTCCGCCTGGCAGCACAGTAACTGTTTCCTTACCTGCATTGATCAGATCGGCATCCACTTCCGAATCGGTGGGATAAGGCCCGATGCCCAACATGCCATTCTCTGACTGCAGCATAATGGAGATACCCTCAGGAATATAATTAGCCACCAATGTAGGGATCCCGATGCCCAGGTTGATATACATGCCATCCCGTATCTCCCGGGCGATTCGTCTAGCAATACCAAATTTATCCAATGCCATAAACCTCGTTTGATTATTTTGAGTCTGCCAGCCGGACCGTCCTTCGCTCGATCCGCCGTTCATAATTGCTCCCCTGGAATATCCGGTGAACATAAATACCAGGAACATGAATATGCTCAGGATCCAACTCGCCGGGCTCCACCAGGTGCTCAACCTCCGCAATAGTGACATTTCCCGCTTTAGCCATAGAAGTGGAAAAATTACGCGTAGTTTTCTTAAAGACCAGGTTTCCCAGCGTATCCCCCTTCCATGCTTTGACTATCGCAAAGTCGGCATGAAGGGCATACTCCATGAGATAAGGCTTCCCTTCAAACTCTCTCACCTCTTTTCCCTGGGCAATCTCGGTGCCATACCCGGCAGGAGTAAAAAAGGCAGGAATGCCCATACCAGCCATTTGGATCCGGGTAGCCAGCGTCCCTTGGGGAATAAGGTCCACCTCTAGCTCACCACTTAGCAATTGCCTTTCAAACTCCTCATTTTCACCTACATAGGAGCTGATCATTTTTCTTATCTGTCGTGTTTTCAGGAGCAGACCCAGACCGAAATCGTCGACTCCGGCATTATTGGAGATACAGGTCAGCTGATTGATCCCGCTGCGGGTTAATGCAGTTATACAATTTTCGGGGATCCCGCATAATCCAAACCCGCCCAGCATAATGACAGCGGCGTTTGGGATGTCATGGATGGCCGCGTCGGCCCCGGCAACAACTTTTTTCATCAGGCAAGAGTATTGTGTTGTGGCAAAAATTTGGTCTAAAATACGACTAAGCAGGGATCTTTTTATGCATACCCGCCGAATCCAGTCGTTTATTAGGCCTAGGCCGTAAAAGACCGGGATGCGTCCGAAGGATAGAGTCCCGAAAAACGGGCCGGTTTCCCGGGGAGAAGCGCGTACCAGGAGACTTTGCCGGCGCCGTGACCGGTGTCGCCGGCGGTTTTGCCGGGACTGCTGAGGGTGTTGCCTGGCCAGGTGCTGTGGTAACAGGCCGGGACGGACGACCATAGCTTTCTGTCCTCAGGCGATTACCCTTGGCAAGCAGGCTATCGAAAAGTACTTGGGCAAGGTCAGCACGGCCCATATAGTACTGGTAGCTCTTCCGAAACTCCTCCCGCGAAACCTGGTGAAGCCGGAATACCTCGTCATATAACTTGAGATTTTCCAACTTGAGATTGATGTGGGCAGAGTCTTTTGCAAGATAAGAGGCCGAATACTGTTCAGACTGGATAACATCCCACATCACGGCCTCCATCTTCTCATGCGGCAGGACGCCGGCAGGCACGCTATTTTTATCCGAACAGCCGCTGACTGCCAACAACACCCCAACCAGCAAACAGGCGATTATCCTCGTCATTGCAGATCCTGTTTGTATTTATTGATATTCGAGATATCCAGCTTGGTAAGCAGATCCAATGCCCGGGCCTTTTCATCCGGCGGGGATTTCAAAAAGATCTTGGAGACCTCATTAGCCCTGCTTTGAAAAAAGAACTGCATGATCATCGTATTGGGATTATCTGTATTGACCGTATTCAACATATTTAAGGCATTCAGCACAGCCGTTCTTCCATCCGATTCTTTATCATACAGCTGATCCAGACCCGTGCGATAATAACTGTAATAGGCATCATGCACCAATGTATATTTACTGTTGGTCAGGTTTTCTACCAGCCAATACCTGTTGCGAATCCCGTCGAAAGCCTTCCAGCCGGTAATATCCCTGCTATCTGGCGCATTGTTCACGATATTGAGCGCTTTTTGAAAATAAGGGTCCCCACCCCGTAAAGAAAAAGAATCGAAGTCAAGGCCCAGGATCATATAGACATAATAGGCAATTTCAGCAGTCAGGTTCGCAGTAAATGGCTCCGAGCCCTGCACCCGGTTCTCATTAAAATCCAAGGGCTGATATTCCACGTACCGGAAACTATAATTGGCATCCTGAAAATTGATCAGCGGACTTTGATAGGATGAATTGTAGATAGGCCGGCCGGCCTGTACAGTCAATGTCGCCTGGAATGTATTGTTGTCACCGGCCGAGCTGACATTTATCAAAAAGTTGCAGATGATCTTCTCATTGTTCTGAAAGCTCTCATTCGACCATTTCCGGCCATTGATGAAATTATACAGTGAGGACTGTAAAGTCTGAAATATTTTGTGGTCTACCGTAGAAGGAAGCCTGGTCGCAACGACCGAAACATTTGCCTGTAATTCCTGTGCACGGACAGTGGGTATCAATGCCATCAGCAGGACAACCAGTAAAAGATAATTTTTACGCATACAACAGTTTTACAATTCTATCAACGATATCCTTTGCAACTTGTTGCTTGGGCTTTTGCACATAAGCCTCCTCACTGCCGTCCTTACTAAAAATGGTGATCTTATTGGTGTCAAACCCGAATCCGGCACCATTGTCGTTTAAGGAATTGAGAACGATCATGTCTGCATTTTTTGAATGCAGCTTGCCCAATGCATATTCCCTTTCTCCCGTACTTTCCAGGGCAAAACCAATAACCAGCTGACCCTTCCTTTTCAGACCGCCCAATGTCTTCAGAATATCTTTTGTCCGGGTCAATTCCAGCACCAGGTTACCATCGCTTTTCTTAATCTTTTCGGTAGCCCTGACAATGGGAGTATAGTCAGCAACAGCAGCCGACAGGACGGCAATATCAGCACCTTCAAACCTTTCCAGACAACTGGTGTACATTTCTTCGGCGGAAGTGACCCGGTGAAGGTTTATCCCGGGCATGTCTACCGTCAGCGAAGAAGGGCCCATCACAAGGTCGACAATGGCTCCCCGCTCTGCCAGTTCCTTTGCAAGAGCCAGTCCCATCTTCCCGGAAGAATGATTTCCGATAAACCGGACCGGGTCTATGGCCTCATAGGTAGGCCCGGCCGTTACCAGCGCTTTTTTCCCGGACAGGTCCTTCCCTTTATCCAATAATTCCTTTAAATAATCGATTATCGTCTCCGGCTCGGCCATCCTTCCGTCTCCATATAATCCACTGGCAAGTTCCCCCTTCTCCACAGGAATGATCTTGTTGCCAAAGGTGGTCAGACGCGCCAGGTTAGCCTGGGTAGAAGGATGATGCCACATGTCCTCGTCCATTGCTGGAGCCACTAAAACCGGGCAAATAGCCGATAGATAAGTAGCCAGCAGGAGGTTGTCACAAAGGCCCTGCGCCATTTTTGCCAGCGTATTGCAGCTTAGCGGAGCGATCAGCAGCACATCGGCCCATCGACCCAGATCAACGTGGTTAGCCCAGGTGTCGCCTTCGAACAGATCAGAAAGCACGGGGGTTTTAGATAATGTAGCCAGGGACAAAGGAGTGACAAAATCCCTGGAAGAAGGTGTCTGGATCACTTTAACTACGGATCCTTCTATGATCAGTGACCTGATCAGCAGGAGAGACTTATAAGCCGCGATACTCCCCGTTACGCCCAATATGATCTTTTTTCCCTGTAACATGAGGTTGAATTAGACAAAGCGGACCACGGGTCCGCTAGCCGAAGGCCCATCATAAGATCCTTGTGCACCGGGGTTATTTTTCAGAAAACCCCAGGTGCACAAACGGCAGGGCACCAGAAGCGCCCTGCCGTAAGATTATTATACGGACCCATCTTATTTAAAGAGATCGTCATCATTGCGACGATAATAGATCTTGTCGTCCATGAACTCCTGTGTAGCCAGCAAAGCCGGGTTTGGCATCCGCTCGTAAGCCTTGGAGATCTCGATCTGCTCCTTGTTCTCATGAATTTCTTCCAGGCTATCCGTATGGCTGGCAAACTCTTCCAGTTTGTTATGCAATTCTTCCTTCAGGGAGATATTGATCTGGTTAGCCCTTTTAGCGATAATGGCAATAGACTCGTACAAATTGCCGGTCTTAGCCTTGATATCGGTAAGGTTTTTAGTCTCCACTACATTGGTAGTGTTTGCATTAACTTGCCTTCTTAACCTGCTCATTTTTTAACGATTTAAGATTATTTTGAGATATGTTCAGGTATTCCTGTACACTTTTGGTCAGCTTGCTCTCAGGAAAACGATCAAAAAACTCATTACATTGTGTCACAACCTGTCCAAAACGATCTTCTTTTTTCTCCTCGACACTCTGCAAAGCGAATTGGTAATAGGATTTGATTATCAACAATTTATAGTCTTCGCTCTTTTGCGAGTCCGGGTAGCTCGTCATCAGGCTGTTTAACGCCACACCCGCAGCCCTGTAATACTGCAGATCAAAATACAATTGCGCACTTTTAAAATCCTTCATTTCCAGCTTGGCCCGGCATTTATCGATAATATCGGTAGCCTCTTTGGTCTTTTCAGCCCCCGGATGCGTATTGATAAACGCCTGCATAAAACCAATGGTCTTTGTCGTATTGGTTTGATCCAGGTCTACTTTAGGAGATTGCTTATAAAAAGTATAAGCCCTCATATAGTCCATCTCTTCTGCCTTATTACTATTTGGAAAGACTTCCACAAAACCTTTAAAGAGGTTTTCGGCATTGGCATAATCCTTCAGGTAATAGGCGCAATAGGCAAATTTGTAATAAATGTCCTCAAAATGCTCACTACCCTTAAAAACCCGGAAAAGCTCCTCAAACAATTGTTGGGCATGGCCATAATCCTTATCTGCATAGTATTTGTCAGCCACCCGCAGCTTATAATCATAATCATTGCTTTTCAACACTTTAGAAAAGTGCGAGCAGGAAGTGAACGAAACGATCCCTATGAATAAAACGGTTAATAGACGCATAAAGGCCTGCAAAGTTAAGATTTTTGGACAAATATAGGGATATAAAAAGGGCGGGCTAAAAGCCCGCCCTTTTTATAAGCATTTTAACTTTTATTTCTTGTGCAGGTTCGGATGCGGAGCCGGTACCGTATTCGGACCTTCTTCACCCGTACCATCCTTCAGATCTACTGTATTTTCTTCGCCACCGCTTTGTCCATAGCGGAAGATAAACCGGTCAGAGCTAATACCTTCTTTCTCAACAAGATAGTTAATTACTCCGTTTACCCGATCCCAGCTCAGCTGCTGAGCTGACTTGCTGGATTCGCCATATCCTATGACAGCGATCCTACAGTTAGGGCTGTTACGCAGCTTTTCGGCTGTGCTGGCCAGCAATGCCTTGGCATCCTTGCTCAGTGTTACAGTGCGGCCCTTGAACGTAATGCTGGGCAGATCGCCAATATTACATTTGTGACCCATTCCTCCGCCATTGGAGTCGATATAGGCTTTCAGATCCTTACAGCACTGAGGATCAGGGCATTTTCCTACACCATCAGCATCAACAGGCTGACACTGGGTGGGGGTGATCAGCTCCTTGTCCTTGAAGTCAGGAACGCCGTCACCATCCGTATCGCGGCTTACACCATGTGAATCAACCGGGCTGCCTTTCGGCGTGTTGGGCTCCAGGTCAAACTGGTCTGTAACTCCGTCACCGTCTGCATCATCCAATACTGGCTTTGGCAGCTTCATGTGGCGGGGGGCATTGATCTCATTGTAGGCATAATCCAGGGGATTCAGCCACCAGAGCGGTTCTACAGCATGTTTGCCGAAAATGTTATAGTTGATGCCTACTGAAAGAAAATTGTATGAATCAGCAGACCTGGTTTGAGCAATACTGTTGACAGCCGTAGGCGTATAGTTATTTTGCCATTGCTGTCCATCGATAAGGTCAGAAGAAGTAAAGGTGAATTTGTCTTCAATTGCAATATTGAATTTATCATTCAGCTTGAACTGGAAGCCCATACCAACAACTCCTACGATCATCAGCGGCGCTCCACCCAGGGTGCCATTGGTGCTGCCTCTTTCTGCCATAGTACTCCATTCCCCATTCAGCTTATTCTTCAGCGCACTGCGAATATCCTTACGGTGTTTATAGTCCAATTGTCCATTGAACTGGTTGATAATATCATCATATCTATACGGGGCTCCCGAACCATCCACCGTTTTCATAAAAGTACTGTAGGTTGCCAGTCCCGGGCCACCGAAAAAGTACATATTCCAGCCGGTCTTAGCCTTGTGAAAGTTGATATTGTTCAAGGTAAAAACGCCCTGGAATGAAAGCTCATGAATCGTTGAGCGAAAGTTGTTGAAAATAAGGTCCGCATTTGTTCCTAGCTGATTACCATTACCATAATAAGAGGATAAAACCGGGTTTTTCCCATAAGCCTGAGTTGGCTGATAATTCAACCCCCTGAGTCTGATCCAGTCATATTCTGCGCGTATTGAAAAAACATAACCCAGTGCTTTTCTCACGTGAATACCAAAGCCGCCTGTAGGCCCCCAGTTCTTAACATCTGTTAACCCATATGTGTAACCACCCTTAACACCAATTTCCCATTCATTCCTTGGTTTGGCAGGAAAAGGATACGCATTATTCAGGAATTCATTGTGTTGAGCGAGGCGTCTGGTAGGAATTAGAGAAGAATCCCGCACATCATAACTCTGGCCGACCTGGCCGTAAGAGTATGACAGAAACAGGCAGAGTAACCCAAATAAAAGAGTCAATTTCTTACTTGCCATAACTGAAATTTATGTGAATGAATGAATTAAACCTGAGAAGAATATGTTGCAAAAATAGATATTGGTGCGCAATAACCAAATTTTTTTAACAATACATATAAAATAAAAGCTGTATGGATCAAACCGTTAGACAGCTGAAATTTAAAATTAGATGCACTGCCCGGAAAATATTTTAAAGATGTAATATTGTCCTTCCGTTCAATTTTTACGGAAATCCTGGTCACAATATTTTCATTACCATCATCTATAAATGAAAACAGCACAAGCCATATTACGGGAAGAGCTGGTCGTTTTTGAAAAAACGTTCAAAGAGGCGGTAAAAAGTCAGATACCTTTACTGGACAGGATCATGCAGTTCATTGTAAACCGGAAGGGAAAGCAAATGAGGCCTATGTTCGTACTGTTATCGGCTAAGCTTTGCGGTCCCGTTAATGAGTCGGCCTACCGGGCAGCATCTCTCGTCGAATTACTACACACCGCAACCCTCGTGCATGACGATGTCGTGGATGAATCGCTGGAAAGAAGGGGTTTTTTTTCTACTTATGCCCTGTGGAAGACAAAGATCTCCGTACTTGTAGGCGACTACCTTCTCTCAAAAGGGTTATTGCTTTCCTTAAACCATAGCGATTTCCGGGTCTTACAGCTTCTATCAAACGCAGTTCGTGAAATGAGCGAGGGCGAACTGCTCCAAATAGAAAAATCCCGGTCGCTAAATCTGAGTGAAGACATCTATTTCGAGATCATTCGCAGTAAAACCGCATCTCTCCTGGCTTCATCCTGCGCTGCCGGGGCCTTTGCAGCCTCTCATGACGAGGTTGTCACCGAAAAATTGCGCCAGTTCGGAGAAAAAGTGGGGATTGCGTTCCAGATCAAGGACGACCTGTTCGATTACGGCACCGAAGCCGTCGGAAAACCCACGGGAAATGATATAAAAGAAAAAAAACTAACGCTTCCACTGATCTATACCCTGAACAATATCGACAGGGCCACCCGGAAGGAAATGATCTTCATTATCAAAAACCGCAATAAGGATCAGGAAAAAGTGCAATATGTAATCAAAAAGGTTGTTGAAGCAGGTGGCATCGATTATGCCATCGGCCGGATGAACACCTATCGGGATGAGGCACTTGCCATTCTGCATGAATTTGAGGATAACGATGTCCGTAAAGGATTGGAGGAGCTGGTCCGTTATACCACGGACCGAAAATACTAAGGCTTATTCACCAACTAAGCATGGAAAAACGCTGGAACATACTGCAGTCGGACCCTGACAGGGTCCGGGCTTTACAGGCTTCCCTCGGAATTCACGAGGTCCTGTGCCGGATGCTCGTACAGCGCGGTCTGACTACTTTTGATGAAGCAAAACTCTTTTTTCGCCCTGCCCTCAGCGATCTCCATGACCCATGGCTGATGAAGGATATGGAAAAAGCTGTAGTGCGCATTCAACAAGCGTTCTGGTCCGGGGAAAAGATCCTGGTCTACGGCGATTACGACGTGGACGGGACTACAGCTGTAGCCTGCCTTTTTCAATTCTTACGAAAAAATCATGCTCCTGAAAAGGTCGATTATTATATTCCACACCGGTACCGGGAAGGATACGGCATTTCCCGTCAGGGCATCGATCATGCCCGGGACAATGGCTTTACGCTGATCATTTCCCTTGACTGTGGCATCAAATCAGTAGACCTCATTTCCGCTGCCGCGAACATAGGCATCGACTTTATCGTATGCGACCACCATCTTCCGGACGAAGAATTACCACCCGCAATTGCTATTCTCAATCCCAAACAACCAGACTGTCCATACCCATACAAAGAGCTATGTGGCTGTGGAGTGGGTTTTAAGCTGATCGCTGCCCTGGCGGAATCCATGGACATGGAAGAAGAAGAATCCCAATCTTACCTGGACCTTGTAGCCACAGCCATCGCAGCAGACATCGTACCCATGAATGGAGAAAACAGGGTCCTGGCCTATTATGGGTTAAAAAAAGCGAATGAATCACCCAATAATGGCATCAGAGCTCTGGTCCAACTGAGCGGCTTACAAAAGCAGCTGAAGATGACCAACCTGGTCTTTATCATCGCCCCACGGGTAAATGCAGCGGGACGCATGGACGACGCCCGAAAAGTGATTCATTTGTTCACAGCGTCCGATCCCCTGGATGCTATGTCATATGCTTCCCAGCTGCACGCAGACAATACAGACAGGAAGGAAGCCGATTTCAACATGACAGAAGAGGCACTGACCCTCATTGAACAGGACATGACTCACATCGGTCGAAGATCAACTGTCCTTTATCAACCCCACTGGCACAAGGGAGTTGTAGGAATTGTCGCATCCCGCCTGATAGACAGATATTATCGGCCCACAGTCGTTCTTACCCGCAGCGGAGAAGTCATCGCAGGCAGCGCAAGAAGCGTAAATGGCTTCAATGTATACGAAGCCATCCATGCCTGTCGTGATCACCTGTTGGGATATGGCGGCCATTTCGCAGCAGCGGGTATCACACTCCTACCCGACCAGTTAGCCGCTTTTATGCTCAAATTCGAGGAAACCGTAGCGGCCACCATACAACCCCATTCGCTGGTACCCGAGCTGCTTATTGACGCAGAGCTTCCATTCGAAGCCATCAAACCTTCGTTTTATCATGTACTTGAACAGATGCAACCCTTTGGCCCGGGCAATACACAGCCAGTGTTCATCGCCCGCGGCCTCAGAGACATAGGGTCCCGCATAGTAAAGGAACAGCACGTACGCTTCTCCCTGCAACAGAACGCCATTGTAATGGATGGCATCGGCTTTGGGCTGGCCGGGAAATTTCACATACTACAGGCAGGTTTGCCGATCGACCTGGTATTCACCCTGGAGGAGAATGAATGGAACAATCAGAAAAATCTGCAGCTCAAGGTCATCGACTTTGCACTAACCAATGAAGGAAGCCGTTAGGCTTCCACGATTATTTTCCCCTTCTGCTCCCCACCCAACAGATCGACACTACGCTGAATAAAATATGTCAGATTATTCCCCTTCAGCAATCCCTGAGATAGTAATGCCAGATCTGATAAATTGTGAACCAGCTTTTCCTGTCTGGACTTGTCATCCTCCTTCAGAATAGTCTGATAAATGGGATGATTGCCATTGATCGTGAGAGTCACTTCATCCGGCATGTTGGCATAGAAACCACCCATCGATCCACTTACGGCCGCCATATCCTTCATACGCCGCATGAATTCCGGACGGGTGGCAATGACAGGAGGCGCTTCGGGACTCAGACCTTTTACCTCAATTGTCATATGCAAATCCGGGACCTGTCGTCCAAACAAATCCTTCAACGTCGATTCTTCGTCTGCATTAAGCACCGTACCCGTAGTCTCAGCCTTATCGATCAGATTATCGGCAATATCAGCATCCACCCTCGTAAAATGAACATCGGACCACTTCGACTCCATCTGGTTGATAAAGGCTGCATCCACTATCGTCTCGAGTTTCACTACAATGTAACCCTTAGCCTGCGCCTGCTGAATATAACTATCCTGTTGAACTGGATTGCTGGTATAAAGAATGACCAGCTTGCCATCCTTGTTTTTCTGAATGCTTTCTGTCGCTGCCCTATATTCCTCCAGGGTATAAAACCTGCCGCCTTTCACGTCTTCCATAATATGAAACCTGACCGCCTTTTCAAGAAACTTGTCATCGGTCATCATTCCGTATTTTACAAACAAGCCCAGGCTTTCCCATTTCTCTTCAAATTCTTTCCTTTCCTTGTTAAAGATGTCTTCCAACTTGTCGGCGACTTTCTTGGTAATATGATTATTGATCTTTTTTACATTCGGATCGCCCTGCAGATAGCTGCGGCTTACGTTCAAAGGAATATCAGGGCTGTCTATCACACCATGCAGTAACATCAGGAATTCAGGCACAATTTCCTTTACTTCATCCGTGACAAAGACCTGGTTGCTGTATAGCTGGATCTTGTCCTTTTGTATCTCATAGCTCTGCTTGATCTTCGGGAAATACAGGATACCTGTCAGATTAAAAGGATAATCTACATTGAGATGTATCCAGAAAAGAGGAGCCTCGCCATAAGGATATAATTCTTTATAAAAATCCTGGTAGTCCTGCGTGGTAAGCTCACTGGGCTTTTTTGTCCAGGCCGGCTGGGGATTATTGATCTGCTTACCCTCAAAACGGATAGGAACAGGAAGAAAACGGCAAAATTTATTGAGGATAGTGCGAATGCGTTCGGCATCCAGGAATTCCTGGCTCTCTTCATTGATGTGAAGTACGATATCTGTTCCCCTTTCAGCCTTTTCAACATCTTCAAGGGTATACTCCGGGCTGCCATCACATTCCCATTTGACCGCTTTGTCATCCTCCCGGTAACTCTTTGTAATGACATCCACCCGCTCGCTGACCATGAAAGAAGAATAAAATCCAAGCCCGAAATGGCCAATGATATTAGTCTCGTTCTGCCCTTTGTATTTTTTCAGGAACTCTTCCGCACCGCTAAAAGCTACCTGGTTGAGGTATTTATCCACTTCTTCCCCCGACATCCCTACCCCTTTATCCGAGATTGTGATCGTCTTATTCTCCGCATCCAATTGAATATCAATGGTTAAATCCCCAAGATCACCTTTTGCTTCACCAATTGAGGACAAGGTCTTGAGCTTTTGAGTTGCGTCTACTGCATTGCTAACCAATTCTCTAATAAAAATATCATGTTCGCTATAGAGGAATTTCTTGATGATGGGAAAGATATTTTCCGTCTGAACCCGAATATTTCCTTTTTGCATCGTTTGTATATATTTATGTGATTTAATGGTTTATGGCTAAAATCAAACCCAATGCCATTTACGCTTGTCTGCCACACTGTCAATTTGAATAAAACATTGCCTTTTACCTCAAAAAGGCATACCTTTGCAGCCCATTTGTATTTTTTTAATTTTTAAACAAAATCAGGGATCATGAACAATTATGAATTGATGGTGATTTTTACCCCTGTGCTTTCTGAGGAGGATTACAAAGCCGCCCAGAAAAAATACGCTTCTTTCATCAAAGATAATGGTGGAGAGGTAGTGCACGAAAATCCCTGGGGTCTGAAATCACTGGCGTATCCAATCCAGAAAAAGACTACCGGTTTATACTGGGTTCTGGAGTACAATGCGCCATCCGACTTCAATGAGAAGCTGAAGATTCAGATTCTCCGCGATGAAACCGTGTTACGTTTCATGGGTACAAAACTCGATAAATACGCCGTCGAGTACAATACCAGGAAGAGAAGTGGCGTACCTACAGGAAACGAAAAAGTGGGGGCTTAATCCATGGCAAAAGCAAACGAGATCAAGTATCTGACGGCCATTAAGCCGGAGAAACGTGCTAAGAAGTTCTGCCGTTTCAAAAAATACGGCATCAAGTACATTGATTATAAGGATGCCGAATTCCTAAAGAAGTTCCTGAACGAGCAGGGTAAGCTGTTACCCCGCCGTATTACCGGCAACTCCCTGAAATATCAGCGGAAAGTGTCCGATGCGGTGAAGAAAGCCCGTCAGATGGCATTGTTACCTTACGTAACGGACCTGTTGAAATAGAATCTTTTTTAAAGTAACCTCACCCTAACCTCTTTCTTTGGAAGGGGGGGACAGTCCGGGTCAGCGCCAACCGCCGCTAAGTGGCTTCGCAGATACGGATTGGGAAAACGGTGAACAAAAAACAAACAATGGAAGTCATCTTAATTCAAGACGTAGATAACCTGGGTTCCGCTCATGAGAAAGTAAGCGTGAAGAATGGTTATGCCCGCAACTACCTGATCCCCCGGAAATTCGCGGTTGAAGCTAACCCTTCTAATCTGAAACAGCTGAACGAACGAGTCAAGCAGCTGCAAAAGAAAGAAGCCAAACTGCTGGCCGAGGTCAATAAAGTGATCGAAGTCCTCAAGGCTTCTCCTCTCAAGGTGGGCGCCAAAACAGGTACCAGTGGCAAGATCTTTGGTAGCGTTACCTCAGTACAGCTGGCCCGCGCAATTCGCGACCAGAAAGGCTACGAGATTGACCGCCGCAGGATCCATATCCTTGACGAAGTCAAGGAGCTGGGCACTTACAAAGCCAAGGTCGATTTCGGCAACAGCAATGAAGCCGAAATTGAGTTCGAGGTTGGTGCGGAATAACATTGATATCGGCAGACTTCATCTGCAACTGAACTCCGTTCAGTTTGGTGAATTGCTAAAATTTGCTAATAAATTGGCTAATTGTTTAAAGCCCATGAAATAAATCATGGGCTTTTTTATTATTATATCTATATTTCTGCTATTTATTTGAAAATAATCAAATCCGACAGGTACAAAATCGTTTTTTCACGCTTGCCAAATGCGCTAAGAACCTGACCAATGCTAAATTTCCGAGATTTAGTACAAAATTTCAATAAGTAATAAAAATTGCTATCTTTACAATAGCTCTATTATTCTTAGTGTTATTGTAGGCTGTCGTAACTTTCTATTCAGTCAGATTCCTCAGTCGTTATAGTCTAACAGTAGGTAGAGTGGTTTTTTTCATTTTTTAATTTTTTGTACAATGAACATTTATGTAGGCAACCTCTCATGGCAGATGACCGACGAGGATCTTAGGAACCTTTTTGAACAACATGGCAGTGTCGCTTCCGCTAAAATCGTAAAAGACAAAGTTTCCGGCCGTAGCAAGGGCTTCGGTTTTGTGGAAATGGAAGACGATGGCGAAGCACAACAAGCTATTACTAACCTGTACGACAGCGAAGTAATGGGCCGTAAAATCATCGTGAACGAATCGCAGCCTAAACAACAAGGTGGCGGCGCTGGCGGTGGTGGTGGTTACAAAAAGAGATCCTTCGGCGGCGGCGGCGGTGGCGGAGGTTACAAAAAAGGTGGTTACGATCGCGGCGGCGGCGGTGGTGGCTACAACAGGGATTATTAATCTAATCAATCGATACATCTTTGTAATAAAATCCTTTCCGATCAATCGGGAAGGATTTTTTATTTAAGGCGGCCCCTGCCCCCGGGCTCCTGCGGCCACGCGCAACCGACCGCCACCGCAATCTCCAGTTGTTATTGCAGCTTTTTTCCAGCTCCCAATTGTGCTAAAAGGATTAACCTTTACCTTTAAAAAAAACAAAACGTTTGCCCAATGCCACGCAAAAACATGCATCGCAGAGAATTTCTTCGCACCGCTTCCCTGGCCACTGCCGGGCTGACAATTATTAACTTCCCGATCCGTGGCAAAATGGCACCCAGTAATAAAGTCGTGGTCGCTGTCATGGGCGTCAATAGCAGGGGTTTT
>Ga0193716_1000073_pt1 | contig 57357 bp, 59 predicted proteins | sample U2c1metaG_FD_145901 | JGI IMG/M metagenome (GOLD analysis project Ga0193716, IMG submission 145901) | Soil microbial communities from a riparian zone of the East river system, Colorado, United States - U2c1 | ecosystem: Environmental > Terrestrial > Soil > Riparian zone | place: USA: East River...
CCAGGGGTCGCGCAAGTTGCGATGCAACAAGGCAAGTACGCAGCCAAGTCCATCTTCCGCAAGGTGGTTGGCCACCCTCCTTTGCCACCATTTCGCTATTTTGATAAGGGCAATCTTGCCGTTGTCGGCAAGGGTTTCGCAGTGCTGCAGAGCGCTGGAGTTCAGCTCAGCGGCTTTACAGCCTGGCTCGTGTGGGCTCTCATACACATTCAATTTCTATCCGAGAACAGCTTGAGGTTCAGCGTCCTCTTGCAATGGGCGTGGACCTATCTAAGCGGCAAGCGCGGTGCCCGGCTGATCATCCGCCAGCGGTCGGGGAGTTGAATTAAGTTGTGCTACCAATAAAAAGGGCTTCTTACGTCAATCGAAAAGGTAAATACACCGCCGAGCTACAAGCTATGGGCGGACAGGTTGGCATAGCGAAATTAGATGATGGACAAATTGATCTGAAACTTGATCCTTCCGTTGAAATGGGCGGTAAAGCGAATGGCACCAACCCGGAACAACTGTTTGCCGCAGGCTACGCAGCTTGTTTCATCGGAGCCTTGAGGTTTGTTGAGGAAAGCGCCACATCCGGATTCCAGAGGATGTAGCAATTGACTCTGCGGTACCCTTTGGGCCTCTGGCGGGAGAAGCTGAAGGATTCGGTATTGCCGTGGCTATGACGATCCATCTGCTTGGTATTGAAAGAGACATGGCAGAGGAACTGGTGCAACGCGCCCATCAAGTATGCCCGTATTCCAATGCAAACCCGGGGCAATATCGACGTACTACTGACTGTTTCCTAGAAGTAGTGGTGCCATGAGTCTATCCTTGGCTGGCGCCTGACCCTTTGAGCAGCAGGCTGAAAGTAGCTCCGAACCCCGGATTATTTGCAGCCCAGAGCTCTCCGTCGTGGGCTTCGACGATGGAGCGTGAGATGGCGAGTCCAATGCCCATCCCGTTTTCTTTGGTCGATACGAATGCGTCGAATATCCTGTCAGCTCCATCATCCGGTAGTCCGCGGCCGTTGTCGATAAACTCTGTCAGTACGCGGCCGCCTGCGGCGTTACGAATTCGAATACGAAGGAGTGGCTGCCGGTTGATGTCCTGCATTGCGTCGATCGCGTTGGTGACCAGATTGATAATGATTTGCTGAATCTGATATCGATCCACGAGAACCTCAAGGACCGGGTCTTCGAATTCGTACTCGATCGGCGTAGACCGCCGGCTGGCATCCTCCTTCGAGAGCCCAATCACCTCTCCAAGAAGCTCCACCATGTTGAATGAAGCTTTAACGGGAAGGTTGTTGCTTCTATAGAGAACGAATGTTGCGTATCGCCGCATCTGCCGCGCGGCCATCTCGGACGACACGCTCGATCGAGGTGATGGCGTTCTCTATGTTCGGCGTTGCCGTCTTCAGCCATCGGAAGCATGCTTGCGCGTTCGAGAGCAATGAAGACAATGGCTGGTTCAATTCATGTGCGATCGATGCGGATATCTCAGACACAAGCGACGCTCGCGAAGTCTGAGAGAGATTCGCACGCAGCTCACGAAGCTTACCCTCCGCAACTTTACCGTCGTGGATGTCGAGCGTGACGCCAAACCACCGGACTATGTTTCCATGGTTGTCGCGCGATGGTTCTGCACGACTCAGGAACCAGCGCCAGGTGCCATCCCGTTTCCGAAGCCGATGCGCAGCGCCGAAAGAGTTTCCAGTCGCCAGCGCCCTGGATAATTCCCGCGATACTAACTCGCGATCCTCGGGGTGCATGTACTCTATCCACCTTCCGCTTTGTATATCCTCGAGCGATGCTCCAGTAAGCTCGCGTGCAACATTGTTCGTGAAAGCAGCATTGCCGTCGGGAGACATAGACCAAATAATTGTGGGCACAGTGTCCATGAGCCTCTGCATCTCCTGCTCCGACTGCTGTAGCGCCGTCTCCGCCGCTTTTAATGGCGTTGTGTCCAGCATGACGCCATGAAACGCGATCCTGTTACCAGCTTCGTCCCGGATTACGCTTGCGGAAGTGTGGAACCAGTAGTACAGGCCATCGGCGCACATGAAGCGGCTGACGTTGTCGTAGCCCTCGCCCCCGGCAAGTAGCTCATTCCATACCGTCACCATTTCTGCTACATCATCGGTGTGAACGAGATCTATCCAGCCCTTTTCCTGTAACACCTCAAGGGTCCGGCCGCTGTATTCGACTGCCTTCTTATTGATATTACGTGATTTGCCCATTCAGATCAGCTTTCCATAGAATCGCTGGCAGGGTCTCGGTGAGGAGATTCAATTGGAGTTCCCGTTCTCTGAGCAACTCTCTTGAGCGATAGAGATCATCGATGTCGCAGTTCAAGGCGTACCAGCGATATATGCTGCCATCCTCGTTGAAGTATGGTTCCGAGCGGGTATGGAACCAGCGATAGATTTCGTCCGTCCCGAGAAGGCGGTAAACAATGTCATTTGGTCCCTTATTTGACGACTCGATCTGCTCTGCGGCCACTGCATCGCGGTCATCCGGATGAAGGTAATCCAGATATGACCCGTTCCGCAGATCTGTTATGGCAGCACCGACGTAATCGGACAGACGTTTGTTCGTGTACGCAACGCCCTTCTCCGTCCGGGTAGAAATCATCGCCGGCACACGGTCCAGAATCTCCCGAGCCTCAAGCTCGCTCGCCTGCAGTGCCTCCTGGGCCCTGAATTGCTCGTCAACGTCTACCCCGAGGAGGCACCAGCAGACATCGCCGCTATCCTCATGGAACGAGGGTTCGGCTCTGAGCTGCTGCCATCTGTATGTGCCATCGTAGACGCGAAATCGCCACGTCGCATCCAAACGAACTCGCGCTCGAATGCAGTCGTACCACTCAGCCCTCGCTTCCCCGAGAGATGCGGGCTCCACGCTCTGCAGCCACCCCTCTCCAAGAAGCTCCTCCAGAGGACGGCCAAGCGCAGCAACGAACACTCTATCTTTATGTAGTTGACTTAGGCTGGCACTCGGCCCCATTGCACCTTGTTAGACGTATGAATCTAGAAGGCCCTTTCGTTCAAGCGACGACCTCAGGCTGCGCCGTCCACGTAAGAGGCGAGACTTAACCGCCGCGACCGAAATTCCTAACGCGTCAGCAGCTTCCTGCAAGGAATGATCGTGGCCATAATAGCTGATCACTACTTCCTGCATTTTCGGTGGGAGGCCATGAAGTTCATTCCGAAGGAGGAGAACAATCTGTGCCTTCGCTACGCGGCGTTCAGGATCTGGCGCCTGATCGGCGATCTCCCAGGCTGGTTCGTCAGGGCTGTACGGTTCGACATCGGATTCTCGCCGAGACTTTCTTTTTCGAATCACGGTCAGCGCGGCATTGATACCGATAGCGGTGATCCACGTGGAGAACTTGCAGGACCGGCGAAATCTTCCCAGGTTCGCGTAGGCGCGGAGCAAGGTCTCTTGCATTGCATCTTCGGTATCCTGTTGGTGACGGACAATGGCAAGAATTCTTTGTCTGGCAGTCTGAGCGTGCCGCCGGCAGAGCTCAACAAAGGCCTCGTGGTCACCCGACTGAGCCGCCTGAACAAGATCATCATCCGTGCGCAGGGTAATGACCAATGGCTCATCATGGCTGTAGCGAGGCGGTCCCATTGCGAATGGGACCGTTTTGAATCTCTGGGGTTCGTTTCGAGTCCGCGTCCTGGTTCTCTTAAGCTCCATATTCAGCCTCGATAGAAAACACAAACTTTCCAGTGGACTTTCGACTTTCGACTCTCGAGATCTCTGTGCGCTTCCGCGGCTTCCTCGAGGGCATACGCCGGCTGATTAAAACTTCTAGGTCTTCTTTGCCCGTGACCTAGACCATCGTTGCTGCAATCATCCGGCAAGCCCCTCCTCGGCTTAGTTGAGAAGGGGCTCGCACTTTTGGAATAGCTTGTGATTGTCGCGATAATCTACTCGAATTCCAATCACATCAGGGGCACTAATCTCCAATGCCATTTTGAGCATTTGCACGAATACTGTCGCCGCTTGTTTATTGCGAAAATTACATGTTCCTAGTACGCATCACGCAGTCGTTGTGTCGACGCTCTTCCATCAAGGAAAGCATGTGGAACTCGGCGGATTACTAGGAAGATGTAATGGGAATCATGCCATGAGTCTCGTTACGATGCATGGATACGTGAGATCACGATTCTGCAGCGAGGGTTAATGGGAGCGTTCGATACAAAGCCTGACAGAGTACCATTCGCCACGTCGTCGGCAACAACTGCGAAATCTATTGAAGCTGATTTGCGACCCGGGAAGAACCTTTTGGAGAGGCTCCTTTCGGTCGTATGTGATGTTTGCCCGGGAGAAGGTCTGGGCGCGTTGATCCTTACGATCAACCTTTTCACGCTGCTTGGGGCGTATTACCTTCTGAAGACTGTCAGGGAGTCGCTCATACTCGCCGAAGGTGGAGCAGAGGTTAAAGCGTACTCGTCTGCTGCGCAGGCGATCATTTTGCTCGGAGTCGTGCCTCTGTATGGCTGGATCGCAACTCAGCTTAACCGGAATCGGCTTTTGCGTTGGACAACACTGTTCTTTGCATCGAACCTGCTGATCTTCTATTTCGCTGGCCAGGCCGGTGCTCGAATCGGTGTCGTGTACTACATCTGGGTCGGGATCTTCAATGTCTTCACCGTGGCTCAACTTTGGGCTTTTGCGACAGACCTCTTTTCTCTGGAGCAAGGCAAAAGACTGTTCCCGTTACTTGGTTCTGGAGCGTCGGCTGGAGCGGTCGCAGGGGCCTGGATTGCAGGACGATTGATCGAACCACTTGGCCCTTACAAGATCATGCTCATCGCTGTTGCTGCATTGTGCATTTGCGCTGCTCTGACGCGACTGGCGGGCTACATCATCACGAAGCGTGGCGGAGAGCACGAGAAGAAGAAAGACCAGGAGACCCTCAGCAGTGAAGGAGGTTTTCAGCTTCTGATGCGCGATCGCTACCTGATGCTGATCGCGATTCTCACGGTTCTGCTCAATATCGTGAGCCTTTCCGGTGACTTCATCTTCGGCAAGCTACTCGTGGAGCAGACGAACCACGTGGTCGGCACTGCGGCCTCACTCATGAAGGCACGCAAGGCTTACATCGGGTTTTACTATGCCTCCTACTACGAGTGGACGAACGCTGTCAGCTTAATCATCCAGACATTCCTTGTTTCCCGGATCTACAAGAGGCTTGGTGTGCGAGGGTCGATGTTCGTTCTTCCAGTAATTTCACTCGCTACCTTCGTGACAATTCTCGCAAACCCCATTCTGCAGGTCGTGCGTGTCCTGAAGATTGCTGAAAACTCCACGAATTACTCACTTCAGAACACTGTTCGGGCGGCCCTGTTGCTCCCGACGTCAAGAGAAGCGAAGTACAAAGCAAAAGCGGCGATTGAGACTTTCTGTGTCCGTTTAGGTGATGTCTTGCAGGCCGGGGTCATCTTTATCGGCACGTCACTCCACTTCGGAGTGCAGGCATTTGCGGGAATGACATTGGCGATCACATTGTTGTGGATCTTCGTGGCATTCAAGCTTTATCAGGAACACAAGCGAAAGGTGCCGGAGTTTCACTAGTTCACCGCTGTGGTCTACACATGATTAAGAGCTTCACAACTCGTCTTAGCGACAGCTCGTTTCCCGTTCTTGTCGCGTCCTACTCGATTCTCATGATGCACTACGTCTTCAGTAGGGCGTTCAGAGATTCGTTGCTGGGATCTCGACTACCCGTGTCCGAGCTTCCTGGCCTGACTCTCCTTGGCACATGCTCGCAATCAGCCTCAGCCTGATCTGTTCCTTGTTCCTGCGATCGAATGCCAGAATTCATGTGATTCGGTTTTTCTATGTGTTAAACGCCGTTGCTGAGATCATCATTGCTTTCCAGTACCAGACCCATAGTTGGATGCTGAGAGCGTATTACATCGAGGTATCGGCTTCGACTGCGATTGGGCTGTCCTTGATCTGGGTATTGATTGGGGACTGGACGAGTAACTGCAATCACGGTAATACGAACAAGGTTCCCTCTGTTCTGATTTCCGGTACAGCTGCGGGAATGTTCGCCGGCTTCGGGTTGGTGCACCTGCCTTCGTCGAGCGATCTTCGATCATCGTTGGTGATGCTCGCTGTGATGGATATTTGTGTCTCTTCGCTGCTTCTCTTTCACAGAGACGGAAGTTGCACCTCTGCCGGCAAGAAGAAGTTTGAAGAACTGAACCAGGTACGGCGGAACTGGACCAGCGCAGTAGTTCGAATGCTGGCGATCGTCACGATCCTTGGTGCTTCCGCATCTACACTCCTTGACCTTGTTTACCGGGTGAGAGTCGCGGAACACTACACCTCCCAGGCCCAGCGGATCCACTTCATGGGATCACTGCAAGGGTTTCCATGCCTTGGCGCACTGCTCTCGCAGTTTGCGGTCCGGCGGCTTACAGGTGGTCCTTGGGCGAAGCGTTGTCTCACCCTCTATCCCGGCATTCTGACCGCGGCTGCATTGGCAAGTGTGGCTATACCTGTCTTTCAGGTGTTTGGGTTCCTTCGGATTGGGGAGTATTCCAAACACCTGAAAGCATCGCGCTGCGGTATCGAGATGGTCTACGTAGCGTTGCCGGACAGGTTGCGAGTCGAGGTACGTCCGCTCGTGGATGTGGTCGGTGAGCGTGTCGGCGATATGTCCGCAGCAGGCATATTGCACCTGCTCCTCTCGGAGCACACTGGCATGAATTTCAGATATACCCTGCTCGTCGTTGCGTTGCTCGGATTAGCTCTCTGGATCTGTAGTGAGTGGCTCCTGCGACGCGTGGATCGTATGAAAGCTGCTGCGGAAAGAGACAACGAAATCAAACTGCCTCTCCAGAGGCTTGCTCGAGAGGGAGCTGTTCTCGCTTGACGAAAGGCAGATTACTGCAGGAGGAAGACGACTATGACCAGAAATGTTTTTCGAACGATTGCGGTGTACACAGCTCTAACGCTAAGTTGCCTAAGCTGCGCGTCCAGCCTGGCGCAGGAAACCCAGGTACCGTCCCCAGGGGATACGGCCTCTGGAATCATCGACGCCGAGAAGGCCAAAGAGAAAGCCCTGAGCCCTGTTGCGCCATCGCACGGGGAACAGGAGTTCGATGGACTCGAAGAGAAGGTCGTTGACCCACTCATCAAACCCAACAGGCTGACTTTTAAATCTGGGGGTTTGCCCTCAGGTGGAGGATTCTCCCTTGGCCCCCGGTACATCCGACGTGACTGGCTACACGAACATTTGATCAGCGACAGCTACCTCGTGGGCTCAACAAGGAAGTGGTACAAGGGCCAGTCAACTCTCGATTTCGTCGGATTGATGGATAACCATCTGCAATTTACAGCATCCGGTGCGTACCAAAATGCGGCCTCAATGCCCTATTACGGAGAAGGCCCAAATTCCAGCAAGGACAACCAGAGTGACTACCGCAGCGAATTCACCAGTGCGCACTTCGGCGGCCAGTTCCATTTTCTCGATCAGAAGCTGTCAGCTGGTTACTCTGTGGGTGGTCTCCTGGTAAACGTCGGACCTGGGGACCGCGGTGGCTGGCGGTCAACAAACCAGATTTTCAACGAGGCCAACACACCCGGTCTGGAGAAGCAGTCGAATTTCATCACCGGAACGGCATCGATCACTGCCAATCTAACAACCCCGAGCTTCAGCAATCCCAAAGGGCTGATTCTTGAGGCTCAGGATACGCAGTTCTGGGACCAAAGCGGCAACAACTCGTCCTTTCATTTATTGCAAACCCAGGCTACGTATTACGTTCCTTTCATCAATGGGATGAGAACCCTTGCATTTCGGGCGCGCAACGAAACAACGTTTCACGCTGACGGACAGCAGGTCCCGTTCTATCTCCAGCCCACACTTGGCGGTCCTAATGACCTCCGGGGCTACAAGCGCTACCGATATTACGACAATGGCTCCTCTCTGCTCAGCGGTGAGTACAAGTGGTCGGTCTCAGGAAGCGTCGAGATGGCTCTGTTCGGTGACGGCGGTAATGTCTACAGTCGTCCTGGCCTGATCGGGCTTCGTGAGTTACGCGGCGACGGCGGTTTCGGTGTCAGGTTCAAAAACAAGCAGCAAGAGATTATGCGGTTCGACGTCGGCTTTTCGCCAGAAGGAGTCAAAGTATGGTTCGTCTTCAACAATGCGTTCGGAAAACTCTATCGTTCGTTCTAGTCGGTGTGGCTTGCCAGGCCCTGGCAGTCATCGCTCAGCAGTATCGTCCGGACGACCCTATCCAGAAAGTACCCGAGGTCGGGTCTGCACAAAAGGCGGGCGTGCAAAGCATCAATGCACTCTATGACTTCATGTACCACTCCGCGAAATACAAGACGCCTCCTGCGACACCTAGCCAGGGCGTCAATACTCTCGGAGAAGTTCCTGATTCCAGTTGGTTCACGAATCGACCTGCGCTCACTGTCGAGGAACTCAAAAAAGGAGCGCGAGTTCATGGTGGCCCGCAGCCCCCCTTTACTGTTGTTGCTGCGAAGACTGAAGGAGTCACCCCTGGCTTTCGCATCAAGGACGGCCGGGGTCTCACGTACTTTATAAAAGTGGATCCTCCGACAAATCCCGAGATGGCGACCTCGGCCGATGTGATGGCCGCGCTCTTCCTCTATGTCGCTGGTTATAATGTTCCCGAAAATTACATCTTGCTCGCGCACCGCGAAGACTTCCGCCTATCGGAGAAGGCGACGATCACCGCGCTTTCTGGCAAGAAACACCCGATGAATCGTTCTCAACTCGAGAAGATTCTGGATGCGGTGCCGGTAGAGTCCGGTGGCCGCATACGGCTAATGGTCAGTCTTTCGATGTCGGGCCGCATCATCGGGCCTTTCCGATACGAGTTCGTGCGCAACGATGATCCAAATGACTTGATTCCGCATGACCGCCGCCGCGATCTTCGCGGACTTGGGGTTCTGTTTGCGTGGCTCAATCACACGGATGCCAAAGGAGACAACAGCCTCGATTCTATTGAAGGAACGGGATCCGATGCCAGAATCGTTCACCATCTTCTCGACTTTGGAGACTCATTCGGAAGCGACAGCGATATCGCCAAGGATCCTCGGCATGGGCAGGAGTTCTGGTTGCCCACGAGTCGAGAACAAGCTAACCGCGCTATGACGTTTGGACTCGTCCCGACCTCCTGGGAGAAAGCGAAGTACCCGCACCACCTTCCGGCAGCTGGGAACTTCACAACGACAGGCTTCGACCCGCTGACCTGGAAGCCCAACTATCCGAACCCTGCGTTCCTCGAAATGACGCCGCAAGACGCATACTGGGGAGCCAAACGGGTGATGTCCTTCAGTAATGAAGACATTCGAGCCATCGTGGAACAGGGTCAGTTCTCCGATCCCGCGGTAACGGATTACATCACGAAGGTTCTCATCGCTCGTCGTGACCTCATTGGGAAGGCATGGTTCTCACAGGTGGCGCCTCTTGAGGACTTCGTCGTCGCAGATGGAAAACTACGCTTCACTGACCTGGGACTGAAGTATGGGGCTCTCTCAGCTTCCATTTACAGCTACTCCTGGTTTTCATTCGACAATCAGTCGGGCCGTAAGTCGCCCGTTGTAGGTGCTTCGTCCGACGCGGTTCCGGCAGCTCTGTCATCCTCAAGCGAAGGTGGCTTCATGGGGTGCACGTTGAGCGATACGAAACAAACCCGTCGGACGGTAACAGCTGTATTCCGAAGAGACGGTGATCAGTGGAAGCTTGTAGGGATCGAGAGAACGTCTCTGTAGCAAAGACCGAGAGGCAAGGTAATACGAAGGAGGGCAGAATGGACGACTGGGTGAAGGCGGGTGGTGGGGGAGAGTGGAGCCGAAGACGATTCCTCCTCCAGACAGCGAAGTTTTCTGCCTTCGCGCTGGTTGGTTCTCCTCTGGCGCTGACAGAGCAGCCAGTCCCGGCAACTCTTGCAGATCCAAAGTCGAGCCACATTCTGATGCTCGGTGACTGGGGAGCAGCGACGGAGTCTGGGCAACAGATCGCTGTCGCCAATGCGATGAAGCGATGGGCTTCTGACAACAGCATCCGTCCGGACGCACTACTGATGCTAGGCGATAACTTTTATGGTGAGATGTCCGATGGAGTGACTTCTCGTAGATGGATCAAACAATTCGAAGAGATGTATCCGTCATCGTTGTTTCCTGGCCCCGCATACGCTGTGCTTGGCAACCACGATTACGAGACTTTCCGCGGGGACAAAGTTGAAGCTGAGCTTGCGTATACGATGCAGAGCACTCGATGGACAATGCCACGACGCTGGTACAGAGTGAAGCTTCCGAAGGAGGACCCTCTTCTCACACTCATCTGCCTGGATTCGAATATTCCGGGGAGCAAGGGGCATGACCTTTGGCCATGGAGCTTTGTGCTTACCAGGCAGCAACACGATGAGCAGCAGGCATGGCTTGAGGCGGAACTCGCGAAGCCCCGTACCACTCCGTTTTTAGCGGTTGCGGCCCATCATCCCCTGTACAGCAATGGACAGCATCGCGATAACCCAAAGTTGATTGCGCAGTGGGACTCTCTGCTGCGGCGCCACAATGTCGATCTATACCTCTCCGGCCATGATCACGATCTGCAGCATCTTGAGTTCAAAGGTCATCCCACGTCATTTGTCATCTCCGGTGGAGGAGGGGCGGAGCTCGTCGGATGGACGACGCCTCCCCAGGAGCGAGGCCCATGGGGTCTTCGCGCTCTAGGATTCACCGACTTGCAGATATCAAAGGAGGAAGTGGTGGTCAGGCATATCGGCAAAGATGCAACTGTGCTCTACGAGTTCAAAAAGCCTGTCGATCTCAGGCAAGACTTCTGATCGCTCGCCGGGTGAATTCCTTTTTCGCCACGATCAGGATGGACACACCGGACCATTGATCATGCCCTAGTCCTGGCGGAGGAATTGCACTCAGGAGCACGGCGCCTACATTCTTTGCGGTGAACGGATACCTAGCTTCGAGATAGTTTCGAACGAGCGAACGAGCGAACGAGTCGACCGTTCGCCAAGAGTCGAGTTGTCAGGTAGATGGCGGGAACAAGAAACACCAAAGACCCAAATACCCACATGAAAGCCCCTGCCGCAATCTGGTCCTTTAAGGCGTCGATCCCAAAAGGCCGTTCGACAACTCCATAGCTCGGGTACAGCAACCGCCCTGAAAAACACAGGAACGCTGATAAGCCAGTGTTTACAAAGTCCGATGTCAAAAGGTATGGGATGATCATCCAGGAATTCAACCGACGTCGTGCCGGCCAGGGCTGCACAATAGGCCACCAAAAGATGAGGCTCGTCGCAAAAAAGCAGAAGTGTTCAAGGTTGTGCCAGCTTTCCGAGGACAACGCGAATTCGTAGGCTTTTGGAATGTGCCAGCCAACATAGGTCAGGTTCATTGCAAGCCACGCAAACGGCAGGCGTGAAAAGAGCTCCTGAAGGGAATGCGCTAGTGAAGATCGAAAGATAGGTCCGCCAATTCGGCTCACGATTGGGCGAGGCAGTCCGCGCAGCATCGGGACGAATGGGCACCCTAACACAATGAGCGGAGGAGCCACCGACATCAGCACGAAGTGCTGAGCCATGTGCATGAAAAGCAGTGTCTCGCTGTAAGTGTCGAGTGAAGAAACCGCGACGAAGATGGCAGATAGCCCCGCTAGGAAGGAGAAGAGGCGCCACTTAGGAATCTGGTTTGGCCGTGTACGTCTAAGCGCGAGCCAGCCTCTCACATAAATGAAGCCCACAGCCCCGAGGGTGCCCGTGACTTCGGGAGGTATGTCCCAATCGGTAATGAGATTCAGCCAAGTAGTTTCCAACTGGCCTCCTTCACGGTCTGGGAGCGGGCTCTGCCGTGGCTGCCTGACGAGATGCATCCGCGGCTGCTGGTTGATTGAGGGGATGCAGGGTTTCCAGGAACTGAACGAGTGCTGTGGTCTCGGAGGGGCTCAGGTTCTTGCCATATGCCGGCATGTTGCCGCCGCCCTGAAGAACCTGCCGAATCAATTGGTCTTCCGTGAGGCGCGTCGCGACCAAATCCAGGGCTGGGCCACGCATTCCGCCGACGCCCGCAATCGAGTGGCAGTTACGGCATTGCTTCGACTGAAAGACGATAGCTCCTTGGCGCTGGAGCGGGCTGGCATCGTGCGTATAGCGGACCGGAACCGGAGGACCGCCGCTCCATGCGTTCATCTTCGGGCTCCAGGGCGTGAAGGTCCCGAGATGTGTTAACACACCCCATGCGAGGGCGATCGTAGTCAACATGAGGATTGCGATCGGGCGTTTATGCCAGCTTTTTTCGCCTTCACCGGCGTAAAACGGAAGGGCTACGAGTCCCGCGATTCCCAGCACAGGGGCGATCAAGAGAAATGGTGTCTCCAGGCTGGGAGGAAGATAAGATAACACCGCGTAGAGCCAGAGGAAGAAGAAATCGGGTTTGGGGGCAGTCTGAATGATCGTGGGATCCGGTTGACCTCCAGGCCCGTAGGGTCCAAGCACTGCTGCGCAAACGGCAACCGCGGCGAGGATCGCCGCGGAGAAGAAGGCGTCCTTCCACACAGCTCCAGGTACGAATGGCCGCCCGTCCTTCTTCGTCAGTTCGTGGTATTCCGTGAGGTATGTAGAGCGACGAACGATACGGCCAGGCATCGGCCATTCGTTGATGCCGAGCTTGACGACCATCCATACGTGAAGACACGCGAACGCCAACAGCATTCCCGGGATAACGAAGACATGAAAGGCGAAGAATCGGGAGAGAGTGGCTCCGGCAATGATGGGGCCGCCTAACATCATGTGGACCGCTGTACCGCCGATGAAGGGCACCCGGCTCGCAATGGATGCTCCGATGCCGAGGCCCCAGTAGGCGTCCTGATCGAAGCGCAGCACCTGGCCTGTGAACGCCATCCCGAGTGTCAAGAGCAGCAGAAACACTCCAAGGACCCAGGTCAGCTCTCTCGGGAATTTGTACGCACCGAAGAGGAAGACCTGGGCCATGTGGATCAGCACGACGGCAACCATGAAGTTCGATCCCCAGCCGTGCATCGCACGGAGGAACCAGCCAAGAGTCAATTGGTGATTCAAAACGTTCAGGCTGTTCCATGCTTGTCCAGCAGAGGGGACATACACCAGCGCAAGCAGGATCCCGGTCACAATCTGAAGCATGAGCAGGACGAAGGCAGCACTCCCAAAGACGTACCACCAACTGGCAGTCTTATTCGGGACAGGGTGGAGAGCCATCTCTTTGATGGGCTCGCCGAGTTGTAATCGACTGTCGAACCATGTGTAGAGATCCTTCAACCTGCGCATGGCGATCCTCCCTTTGCGTTTTCAATCTGAACCAGCTTGGCTGTGTTGGAGAGGGTTGGCATTTGACCGGCGTTGATCTGAAGGGCCCCATCAACAATCTTGGTGTCGTATGTAAAGAGGCCCCGTTCTGGTGGACCTGAGGCTCGGCTTCCGTCCGCATAGTAGGCGCCGCCGTGGCAAGGGCACATGAACAAGCCCGATTGAGGAAACCAGCGAACCGGGCACCCCAAGTGGGCACAATTGATAGCGAACACCTGAAACTCCTTCTCGGAGATACGACGCACCCAGCAGGCAACACGATCGGTTTCGCCATCCCATTCGCGGCTCACCGGGTTCGTGAACTTCGCCAGACGTGTCTCACCGACAGGGAACGTATCCAGAGGCCCGAGTGACACCCAGGACTTATATGCATCGTCAGACTTTACGGGCGAGAGGAGGTACTTCACTACGGGAACTGCGACAGCAACGCCGACTACAGCATTGAAGAACGCGCCCACTGTCAGCAATAACCACCGCCTCGACACCGTCAACGGGTCGACCGGCGCCGGTTCTTCTTCGTTTTGTCCAACTGGCAGTTTCTCTTCACTCACAAATCACCTCTTAATGCTTGTCCCGGGATATGGCTGACCCGGAGTATCGCTTCGTAACGAATGGAGATACGCAATGACGTCGCTCACGTCCTGATCCGTCAAGGGCTGCTTAGGTCGGACCTGTTTCCAACCCGGGTGACCAAGATCGGGGCGCCCCGCAATAACGATCGTCCGTATGCTCTGATCACTTACGAGGGTCAGATAGCTTGCGTCGGTGATCTTCTGCTGCCCTTGCTGATGGCAGGAAGTGCAACTCACACGGAAGATCTCCTGCCCATGTTCGACATTGCCTACAGCGTTTGAAGAGTACGGAGGCATGTCGGCTGCGCTGTGGTCTTTGGGACCCCATTGTGCACGCATGCCTGCAACGAGCACGTCAACCTGCTGCGAAGTAAGGAAACCGCCGGCCGACTCGCCAAAGGCAGGCATTTGCGTACCCGGCATGCCGGACGTGATCCACCGCTTCAATGACGCGTCATCAACAACCGCCTGATACTTCGGATTGGCCAGATCGAGTGCCGGACCCCCAGAGCCGCTTTCTCCATGGCAGGCCGAGCAGTTCTGTTTGTACAGGCGGTCGAACGAGGCTACATTTTCGGGACGCATTAGCTCTTCCTGATCGTTTGGCGGCCCGATCTTCCGCTCGCATCCTAAAGTGCCTACAAGCAAGGTGAAAGGAATAAGCGACAGTAGTGCTGTTGCGGTAACCTTCATCGCCCATCTCCCTTCGGGCCTTCGAACTCTTTGGCTTCGATTCCCATACGAAGAATGAACGGCAGGGTTTGATGGGTTCTGATCTTGCCTGATCTCGTAACGATGACGCCGGCTACGATGCCGAAGACTATCTCGGAGAGAGCAAACCAGCCCCACGCGATTCTGGCGTTGAACGCAGGATTCACAAATCCGAGGATCGAGTGAAGAAGGCCAGTCCAAAGGAGCGGAGCAATGATTCCACCAAGAAGGATCGGTCGCCGTGGCCACATTGGTAACATTGCCCCGTAAAGCAGCCCGATTAGTGTGCAGATTGCGGCATGGATGATCGTTGCTGTAATGAAACCATTCCAATGAAAGGCTGCGATGTCAGCAGTCGTTGCGTTTGTCCAGTGCGCAACGCCCGCGCCTCCAAGCAGATTCACCGCATACCAGATACTGTGCTGGGTCAGATAGCCGTAAAGAAGTGCGGGGAAGATCATCACGATGCCTCCCGCAATTCCCCCACGGAGTCCGGAGGTAACGGCGTAACTTTCAACAGGAAGGAACGCACGGTGGACTTCACTGACCTGGATATGCGCCACCCGGGTCCGCACACTTGATGGCGTGAACTGTCTTGCCTTAACCGGGATCATCTCGTGGTGTTCCTCGGGAAGGCACTGCTTCGCCCACCCAGCGATACCACAGCAGATAATAAGGAAACCTGCAATGCCGACTCCAACGCTCGTCACAAGGCTCGCGAACAAGAGCGTTATGCCGAAGGCGAGAAGTATCGGCCACGCCGTGCTTGCCGGCATCTCTATAGGCTCTCTTTGACTTTGTTCCGTGCCGTCATTCATCACAAGTCACCGTCCGATCAGGTAAACGACTGTAAACACCACGATCCACACTGCATCCACGAAGTGCCAATAGAGGGCGACGACTCCAAACCGCTCACTCTGCCGAGAGTCAACCCAACCAAACAGAGAGAGGACGAAGGTCGACGTAAGAAGAAACATCCCGACCACGACATGGGTTGCGTGCAGTCCCACCAGGGAGTAGAACGTCGTGCCAAAAAGGTTCGTGCTGATGGTTAGCCCATCTTGGTAGATCAGCTTCTTCCATTCAAACGCCGTGCCCATCAGGAAGACTGCAGCAAGTGCGATTGTGGCGCCCAGCCAAACGGTGAAGCTGCCTATCCGGTCATCTTCGATAGCTTTCTCCGCTCGCCAAATCGTAATACTGCTGGACAGCAGACAGATCGTGGCAAGAATCGGAACTTCCAATACCTGCGCAGGTGTCGGCCCAGAGAGACTCTTGCCCATATAGAAGACATAGGCAACAACGAAGATGGTGAAGATGGCGCTTTCCCCAACAATCAACGCCGTCATGCCTACTCGGCGCTTATTGGGAAGATGCCACTCGACAGTACGTTCTGGATGACTGACGGGTATAGAACTCATGACTCATACTCCCAATCTGGATCGTCTGGGTGCTTCAGGTCCCACAGAGGCCGGCGGCTATGCACTTCCGGTTCTTCTTCAAAGTTGTAGACAGGAGGGGGCGACGATGTGGTCCATTCGAGAGTCCAGGCGTCCCAGGGATCGTCGCCTGCAACTTCGCCACTCCAGTAGGAAGCTATGAAGTTGTATGCGAAGATCAGGACCGCTATTCCCTGGATTAGTCCTCCGACGGACACGACCAGATTGAGGAAGTTCCATCCACGGTCAGGCTGGTAGGTGTAGATCGACCGCGGCATTCCCAGAAGACCGAGGAAATGCATGGTGTCGAACGTGATGTGAAAGCCAATGGTAAAGAGCCAGAAATGCCATTTGCCGAGCGTCTCGTTCATCAATCGCCCGGTAGCCTTGGGGTACCAGTAATAGATACCCGCGAAAATGCAGAAGACGACAGCGCCCACAAGCACATAGTGAAAGTGCGCAATCACGAAATACGAGTTATGGAGTTGCCAGTCCCACGGAGACACCGAGAGCATGATCCCGGTCAATCCCGCGATCAGGAAATGAAAGAGGAAGCCAATGCAGAACAGCATCGCTGTTGTGAAGCGTATTCGGCCGCCCCATAGAGTAGCAATCCAATTGAAGATCTTGATTCCGGTAGGAACGCCGACAAGCATCGTCGATAGAGTGAAAAAGGCATTCGAAACCGAGGTCATGCCGACAGTGAACATGTGGTGAGCCCAAACGCTGAGACTCACAAACATGATGCATACCGAAGCCGCAACCATCGCTGGGTAGCCGAAGATCGCCTTGCGGCAAAACACCGGGATGATCTCATTCGCGATCGCAAACGCCGGAAGTACCAGAACGTAGACTTCGGGATGACCGAAGATCCAGAAGAAATGGATCCAGATCAACGATGAACCGCCAGCTTGTGTATCGAAGAAGTGGCCACCCAGATAACGATCGATGAGCAACATGAACTGCGCTGCGGTGAGCGGAGTGATCGTGACCAACGTCAGCATGCTCACGATGAGAAGCAACCATGTGAACAGAGGCATCCTCATGAGGGTCATCCCCTTGCAGCGCATCGAGATGACCGTTGCGATAATATTGATCGCGGTGCCGAGCGTACCGAATCCACTAACAATCAATGCGAGTGCCCAATAATCGGTCGCATGACCGGGCGAGAAGGCGCGCAAGGTGAGCGGAGCGTAGGCGAACCAGCCGACGTCTGGGGCGTTTCCCACTCCGTAGAGCCCGGCTCCGCCAAGAAAGCTGTAATACAGCAGGAACCCACCGAAAGCCGTCAGCCAGAAGCTAAAGGCATTCACTCGGGGAAAAGCCATGTCACGAGCCCCAATCTGGAGCGGCACGATGTAATTTGCGAATCCAAAGAGGAAAGGCATTCCGACCAGAAACACCATCGTCGTACCGTGCATCGTGAAGAAGCGGTTATAGACTTGCGCGCTCAAAACATGATTGTGGGGATAGGCGAGTTGAACGCGGATCATCAAAGCCTCGGCCCCAGCGACGAGCAGGAAGAAGGTCGAGTACAAAATGTAGAGAATGCCCAGACGTTTGTGGTCGACCGTCACCACCCATTCGTGGAGTTTCTCAAGGAGGGTGCTCCGCTCTGATGCGGGAGTACTCTGGTCGATCACATGGCTGACTGGTAGTGGGTAATCGCTCATATCAGAATCCTGTCGTCACTTCAGGGTTTCGAGATAGGCAGTGACTTGATCTAACTGCTCATCAGTAAGCTGCATCGCGGGCATTAACGCCCCGCCCTTGAACGTATCCGGTGATTTGATCCACTGGCGGAGGTTTTCCGGGGTATTGTCCATTGCACCGGCGGCCAGCGTCGCCCGGCTCATGAGATGTGTGAGGTCAGGTCCGAAACGTCCCGTCGCCGTTGTGCCTGAAACTGTGTGGCAGTTCATGCACGCCTGCCTTTCGAAGACCCTTCTTCCTGCTTCTACGGCGGAGTTCTGCGGTGCAGAGTGCTGCTGATTCTTGATCCAGGCATCGAATTGCTCTGGCGTGTCAACATATACGCGGAGCAACATCATCGCGTGCTGCGAACCGCAGAACTGAGCGCACTGGCCGAGGTAGAGCCCCGGCTTCTGGGGATCCATCCACATGGTGTTCACATGATTCGCGATCAAATCTGTCTTTCCTGCCAATTGAGGGATCCAGAAGCTGTGGTTGACATCAGCAGAAGTCAACTTGAGGAAGGTCGCCGCAGGCGCAGCGTCGGAACTGACTGGAATGTGGAGTTCGTTTGCTGTGACTACGCCGTATTTTGGGTATCGAAACTCCCACCAGAACTGATGCCCAATCACAGTGACATCGAGAGCTGTCTTTGGTTTCGGTGCGTCCTGAATCGCAAAAATGATGCGTGCAGTAGTAAGGAAGAGGACGACCACGATCAGGATAGGGATCACGGTCCAAGCCAATTCAATTTGCGTGCTGCCGTAGATTTGAGCAGGCTCGCCCACAGGGTCGGTCTTGCGTGCGCGAAACCGATACAAGGCAATCGCGAGTAACCCGCTCACTACCAGAAATATTCCCCCGGTAACTGCGACGACGAAGATAGACAGATTAAAAATCTGATGCGCGGGTGTTGATGCGGGAGCAAGCGTGGACGGGGTCATCCCTTGCGCAATCAACATGGGACTCGTGAGAAGGAGCCATGCCGCGGCACTACTACGGCAAATCAGACGTTTCGTACAGCGCGTCTGCATCTTTTGATTACCTCCTCTATCGCGCAGGTCTCGGCATCTACGGATCCGCATGCCCCGACGCGAGCGTTAGTTTTCTGTTCAGGCGCTGCGTCTGACAGCGTGATAGTAACAATCAGGTGAAGTCGTCGAAATTACATGTTTCTGCTAGAGGTGGTGCGAAGAAACATGAGGCAATCTCGAAGGTCGTCTACAAGTTGAGTTGCTAAAGACGCAGGAGGGCTACGCGACAGATGAAGTTGTGGCGGCAGCAAACCTGCTTGAAGAATCATTACGCCTCGGCAACCACCGGGTTGATTAGCTGTCCGATCCCTTGAACCTCAGCGATGATCGTCTCGCCCGGCCGCAGCCATCGCCAGCGACACGCGCTTTGAGCAGCGATCGCTTTCCGGAAATGACGGACATTTCGCCGGTGAACTGGTTCACTTCACGAACCGCGAGAATCTTGTCGTCCTCGCCGTTTCTGCAAGCGAAACGTTACCTTCCAGCACGACGAACAGAGGCACATCCGGGTGGGAGGGTTCATAAAGAACTTCACCGGCTTGTACCGATCAAAGCTGGGCGACGGACCGAATGTGATCTATCTGCTCCGGACTCAAATTGGGATTGTCTCGCATCGTACCCGCTCCTGTACTTCGCATGTGCGCGAGGAGACATATAAATCTTGACCCGAAGGGCGCAGGGTCTGTGAATTGCAGAGACGTGCATGCAATTACGACTTCTCATGGGCGCTAATATGGTAGTCGCATCGCCTGCCGACAGTACGATATCCAAACCACGCCATTACATCTTTATGTGGATTGTTGGCGCGCTCAAAGGAGAAATCCGCTCGCTACCATAAACATGTGATGCCCCTTATATTCCATTCCGTAATACGCTCAACATAACAACAAAACGGAAGATACACAGGCAAACCACTGGGCGACTCTTCCGTGAGATTTTTTCTGTGGATCAACCCAACGCGTGACGGAAATTATGGAAACGACTGTTCTAGCTGCCTTCCTTGAGCACTCCCCGAATCCCACATGGTTGGCGGATTCCGATGGCCGGTGTATCTATGCAAATCAAGAGTTGAAAGAACTCACAGCCCTGAACACGGCTCAGCTTAGGGACTTGAATTGGCTCGAATTTGTAGCGGAGGAAGACAGACAAACGTCTTCCACCGTATGGCAGGAAGCGCGGATTCATCATCAGCCCTATTGCGCTCGTTTCTTTCTCCGTGCCAGGGATTCTGCGCGAGGACGTGCGGTAGATGCCGTCGGAACGGGACATACTGCCCCTGACGGCTCAGAAGTGTGGCTCTTTACCGCCATCCTCTCAACCCCGCCGTGCAAAGCGCTTCCGCTTGTCGAGGTGAATCTTCAAATGGGCCTTAACGCTCTTCCGGCTCAAGCCTGGTATGCTCGTGCGGCAGGAGCTCTGGCGTTCGTCAACGGGGCTACGGCGGATTACCTGGGCCTTCCATCAGATCACCCGCTTCGGTTTGCTGCAGATTTCGAAGCACGATGGAACGCTCATTTGGTCTTCCTGCATCCTGGGGACCGGCTCGCCTCGAGTCGGAATTGGGCAGAACAGATTCAAACGGGCCACCCGCAAGATGACCAGTTCCGCATATTGGGAGCCGATGGAAAATACCGCTGGTTTCTTACGCGAGCGGAGCCTCTCAGGGATTCGGACGGCAAAGTTAGATATTGGGTTGGCGTGAACATCGATATCGATGACAAGAAACGAGCCAGCGAGGCTCTCGACGCAGCGCGGGAACACATCGGTCGTGCCACACAGTCCGCCGCAATTGCCGAACTCTCTGCGTCCCTCTCTGACAGGATTGTGCAGCCATTAGCGGCTGTCGTAGCCAACGCGCGAGCGGCGCTCAACTGGCTTTCCTCTGACAACCTCAACATCTCACAGGCAAATGCCGCACTCGAAGGAGTGGTTCGAGATGGAATGTCTGCTGGCAATATTGTTCATGAGATACGCCAAGTCTTCGATCGTCGTCGGCCCAATCCAGGGGCAATCGACCTGAACACCTTGATTGAGCAGGTGATAAGCCTTCAGGCCCCGGACGTTCGTGACAAGGGAGTTGAAATTGATTGCGAACTGAATCCTGACCTTCCGGCCGCCCTCGCTGATGCAGCCCAGATTCAGCAGGTGCTCTTCAATTTGCTGGTGGACGCCTGCGAAGCCATGTCTCGATCTGAGGAACCGAGGAAGCTAACGCTGAGGACCGACTTCACAGACGATCACGTTAGCCTCGAAGTCGAAAATAGCGGTGGTTGTGTCGCAAGTGTGGGGCATGTGCTTGACACGGTCCTCGCGGACGAATCACATGGAACAGTCGTGGCCCTGGCAATCAGTCGTTCCGTCATCGCGGCGCAAGGAGGCACGCTCAAAGCTATTCGACGAGAAGGAGAAGTGACATGTGTTCGCATCGAGCTACCTCGCTTCAGCTCACAGTAAGCCGCAGTCTCACGATCAGTTAGACTTTCGTAGTCACACTACGGCAGCTAATGACATGGAGACCTCGAACCGGCTGGGACGTGGATTCCCTGTACTTCCGATGTGGATCGGCCCGCGACGGCATGACTCATGGTGGAAAAATCGGTGTCTTGCGCTAAATCAATTCCTGGTTATGGAAAGTCGATGACGACGGACCTGACCCACGCGATCCTGGAAGGAACTGTGAAACCTTCTACAGCAGAGTTCATGGTGGATTGGGAATTGGGCTCGCTGTTAGCCGTTTCATCGCGCTTTCGCACGGAGGAACTCCGGTGGCAGAGCGTGGGCATCCGACCGGCGTCCCGTTTAGTCTCAATCTTCCGGTTCGACCGTGGGAGGACTAATCTTTCGGAACCGTATAGCGCGTCCTTTGAGCAACTATGTAAGTCTGGGCTAATACACAAATATGTAATGGAATTCTGAACGCTACCATCCCTATGATGGCCAGGACGGTTGAGCTCCGGCACGAATCAAATCGCCTGCCACTAACTGCCATTCGGTTGGAGGTTTATGGCAAGCTGAGTTTCCAATGTCGCGTGGCAACCATAGCGAGTGCCTGAACGCTAGGAGGAGTCCATGATGTGGATCGATATTGGGGTGATCGTGTTGCTGACTCTCCGCATAGCCCTGTTTAGACCGGCACTTCCGCAGCTAGTGGATTCAAACAATGATGCCTTGTTACCGGAGGGAAAAGATGAACAGCAGGAGTGCCTCTTCGTTGTAATGGAGAAGTGAACGAACATCTCCTCGAAAGTCCTCATCAGGAACAGTAGGGCTTTCGCAATTACATATTCATGTAATGCCAGATTCGAAGGTACGTCGGTGACTTCGTCATGCCTTCGCAATATAATCTCTCACAAAGGGTGCGCTTCCGTTTATTTAGAAGCGGTGCGCCGAGCATTTTCGAGGCTTGTGGACAATGACGCGCACAGCTATCAGTAGCTCACTCCGGGAGGGGATAATGCCGCCAAACGAAATGGTCTATATCGTCGATGATGATGCCAGAGTTGTAGACGCTCTCTCATCGCTCCTGCGGGTCAATGGCAAGCAGGTTCAAATGTTCACTTCAGGACAAGACTTCCTCGACTTCGAACGCCAGGACTCGTGTGCGTGTCTGATTCTCGATTTGAGAATGCCGGGATTGAATGGACTGCAAGTGCAAGAGTCGATAGCCGCCCAAACGACAATCCCAGTCATTTTCATTACTGGCCGCGGCGACGTTCCATCCACGGTCACAGCGATGAAGGGTGGAGCGGCGGACTTCCTCACCAAGCCTATTGACGAATCTGCCCTCCTTGCCTCTATAGACAAGGCACTCGAGCAGGATCGGAGACTTCGATTGGCCGCAATCGAACAGGAGAGTCTGCTCGCGCGCTACCGATCACTGACCCCACGGGAGCAACAAGTGTTGCCGCTGTTGGTACGTGGCCTTTTGAACAAGCAGGCGGCCTGGGAATTAGGAATCACGGAGTATACCGTGCAGATACACCGGGGGCATATCATGCGGAAAATGGAAGCCGATTCTTTCGCAACTCTGGTTAAGCTCGCCAGCAAACTAAATCTTGAGTCTTCCAAAGCATCCTAGGTTGCACGGAATGATTTTCTATCGATCGTACCAGAGGAGCGGAGGTTTCGATGGGCATGCAGGCCCGCACGATCGCAGTCATTGATGATGATCTCCGAGTTCTCGAGTCGCTAATAAACTTACTGGCCTCCTGCGGATACAAGGCTGAAGGCTATTGTTCGGCGGAGGAGTTTCTCGAGTCAGGTGGTTTGGAAAAGAGCTCTTGCGTCATCACTGATGTGGAGATGCGGCAGATGAGTGGCCTGGGCTTGCTTCACCACATTAACTGTACTGCTAGATCATTGCCAGTCGTTATCATCACTGGAAAACCTTCTGAGAAGTCGGAATCGTTCTACCTTGAAAAGGGAGCAGTCGGCTTCTTCCGTAAACCGGTTGACGGCGATGCTCTGGTAGACCTTCTAAAGGGAGTTTGTAAAGGATGAACCTCAGGATTTATCCGCGTCGCCAAGTCCCTCGTTCGTAGATCTCGCGAAGTTCCGCTCTGCACTTGAGCGCGAAATCGTTCAGGGGATCTGCATGCTGCTCCAGAGCTACTGATTTGATTTGGTCGATGCTCATGTTGTTCTCACCGTATTTCTCCACAAGTTTCTTCACAAACGCTTCGGCTGCCTCAAGCACGCTGCCAGATGCGAATAGCCTGATCCGATTCACCAGGGCGTACATCGCAACAATCTCGTCAAGGTTTTCGAGACTCTGCGATAGCGCCTTTGCGTAGCAAGCCGTTCCCTGACGTATGAACTCCGAGTATAGGTCTTCGCGCTGAACTATTTCGCGATTGGTCAGCTCTCGCCGCGTCAGGCTTCGTTGAAGAACGAAATTGCTAAGGACCGGAGTTGTAGCGCCGATTACGGAACCGCCGAGCGCAGCCAAAACACTGACGAGGGTGTTATCCATGGAGTTCATACCTGCTTTCGTGTAGGAACCGTCTCGTGCATGAAATTCTCTCTATTGCGGCATCTGGCCGATCGCTCTCTTCAAGTCTGCCTCCGCCAATGAGAGGCCACAACTTGCTTCCAGCAAGGATGCGGTTGCGCTCGCCAGGTCAGCGTGACTTTGACTGCGAGCGGAACTCAGCGCCGCAGTCTCCTCAAACTGTCGATCGGCAAGCCTGGCCGCTTCTGTTCGGACCTTCACAACCTGTCCGGCAACATCAACCATCTGCCTGAGTTCGTCGGCTCTGTCGTAAATGCCTTGCACTTGAACTTCAATCTGAGACTGCACCTTGTGTACAGCAACTTCCGCAGAGTGTACTTCGCTCCGCGCCTCCCGAACTTTGGCTTCGCGCCGCCCGCCGTCGAAGAGGTCGTAGCTGAGTGAAAACCCAAATGTTCCGAAATTATGGACGAGAAACGGCACTCCACTCTGGTAACTGTACCGGGAGAGCGCTGTAACATCGGGGATGTAGGCGTCCTTGGCCACCGCCAGACCCGCTTGTGCCTTTACCAGAGTTTGTCGGGCTGTTTTGAGGTCCTGGTTTTGATCGAGCGCGATCCGTATCGCGTCAGAACGCGATGGAATGTCAAGCGCAACCGCGGCCGCTCGGGGATCGAGATCAATTGGTGTCTCAACGGGGAGTCCAAGAACATCTGCGAGCTGACGCCGCAAATCGTTTCCTTGCAGACGTAGGGTCAAGCTTTCTTGTTGGGCCTGCAGGATGGCTGCTTTGCTTTGAAGAGTCGATATTTCAAGGGCATTGCCTCCGCTTACGTCGCTCCGGCTCTCCTCATCTTTGATCTGGGCTGCTGCCAACTGCTCCTGGGACGCCTTTAGCTTTTGTTGATTGATCAAAATGTTGTAGTAGAGCTGGCGAACTTGCAATGCAATAGCATCCTGGGTTTGATAGAGTTGTGTCTTAGCGATGATGAGATCCTGTTTCGCCGCAACATTCGCCTGGTGGATGCGAAACAGCTGAGTAAGTGGCTGTTCTAACCCCACGCCCCCGGTGTATCCGGTGAGACCACCTTGACCGACGAACAAAGACTTCGCCGGAATCGGCCCAGTTGAGGAGTAGCTTCCCAATGCACCAGCCGGGATCTCGACGCCTGCGAGTTCTGTGACATGAAGAACGCTGCCGCTCGCCTTGATTTGTGGCAGGTAGTTGGACCTTGCTTCGTCTTTCCTGTTTTGCATCTGCTCGACGGAAAGGCTGCGGAGGTGAACAGAATGATTTTGCCTCAGGGCAAGATTGATCGCCTGCTCGAGCGTTAACTGCATCGGATTCGCAGTGGATTGTTGTGCCACCGTAGTCGTAATGAATATCCAACACAGGACTGCCAGGGACAAGGACAGCCTGGCTGCTGCTCGAAGTTCTCGCCGTTCTGCGGAGGCTGAGGTCATAATCTGTCCCCTTTCATTGAGTGTGTTTCTCATTTGGTCTCGACCGGTGCATCAGTAACCTGCCGATACTGGGCTGGCACTTTCGACATGAAGGAAACGACCACGAGGCACGCCACGCTGCATGTAGCCAGGAGAAAAAAGCTGTCGGAGATTGCCAACGTATAGGCTTGCTGGCGAACCTGTAGCCCCAGACCTCGAATGTCCGCCAGCCCCACGCTCATCAGGCGACCCGTGCATGTCGCAATGAGCGCACCGAGGAGCACGCCGGTGACCCCCAGCAGTGGATGTGTTGCCACTACCGGACGAGTATCCTGCGTGTTGGCATTAGAACCTGTCATTTATCACCGTCCTCCAGCGTTGCCGGTATGAACGGCGACGACTGCCGAGAATCCCGGCCGTAGCCGATCGAGATAAGGTTGTTGAGAAAAAAACACAATCTTGACGGGCACTCGCTGAACGACCTTAGTGAAGTTGCCAGTAGCATTGTCAGGCGGCAAAAGGGCGAACTGAGAACCGCTGGCGGGAGAGAGTTGCTCGACCTTCCCATGAAACACCTGGTTGGGGAAAGTATCGATCCGATCATCTGCTGTGTCGCCGACTCGCATATTGGTTAGTTGAGTCTCTTTGAAGTTCGCCTGCACCCAGACCTCACTCTGAACCAGATCGATCACCTGCGTTCCAGGAGCGACCAATTGGCCGGCGAGGGCGCGGCGCTCCCCAACGGTCCCATCGGTCGGCGCCGCGATTCGCGTATAGGCAAGATTCACTTGTGCGACGACAATGGCAGCCTTCTTCGCCTCAATATCAGCTTTGTAAACATCATCTTTCGTGTTCAGAGCCTCTCGTTGGCGCCTCGCTGCCTCAAGTTGACTCTGGCTTGTAGCCAGGACTCCCGCGGCGCGCGCGAGATCCGCTTTTCGCGCGTCTACTACGCCGCTGAGCTGGCCCTGCTGCGCGGTCGCCGTCTCCAACTGTTGGTGAGTTGCTGCCTTCGAGTCGAACAGGGCCTGCTGGCGATGCAGCTCAGTCAGAGCGCGATCAAGCTCGGGTGAGGCCGAGGCAGCGCCGGCTTTGGCAGCGTCGATCGCAGCCTCCGTCTGGACAACCGACGCTTTGGCTGCGTCGATTTGAGCATCCTGTATCTTCTTCGCCGCCTGGTAGTCCGCAACCGAGGCTTCCGATGCGGCCAGGGCGGCCTGGGCCTGATTCAAGGTCGCTCGATAGTCCTCGTCATCAAGCTCGATAAGAGTCTGACCTGCCTTGACGCTCTGATAGTCCTGGACGTTCACCTTACGGACCGTCCCGGAGATTCGCGTGCTCAAAGGCGTCATATCCGCTTTTAGGTAGGCATCATCGGTCTTTTGGTCTGGTTGGTTTCCTTGCCACTCTGTCAGGTGTCCGGCAATGCCGAAGAGAAGACCCGCAGCAGCGAGCAGGACGACCAGGGGGATGATCAACAATTTTTTACTCATGCCGCAAAGCCTCCGGGGCTAAACCCATTTCGAATGAAATACCTCACTGCGTTCGATCTGCGTGCTCAGTGCACACCGAGTACGCTGCAGGGAGCTTCCTGTGCGAGGTCATAAACGGAACTCCAAAGACGGGACAAATAGAAGTCATGCTGATGAAGGCCAATAACAAGCAGATCGGCACGTTCCTCTTTAAGGAAATGAAGTATCGCCTGTACCTCCCGCCCTTCTATGATCGAGCCTTTCGCGCGAACTCCATGCTCCTGGGCTAATAGGGCTGCTTTCTGGTGCAATTCACCGTGGGCTCGGCGCAGGTCTTCCTTCATCGCGGTGGGAGCATCTGGATCGACAACGATTGCAAACGAGGTGTAGGCAGGAAGATCTCCCAGGATGGATACCGTTGCGAGCTCCGCATTGAAGGATCGCGCGAGTTCAATCGCCGTGCGAAGCGCACGCTGCGACTCAGGCAAATTATTTAAGACAACTACTACCCTTGAAAACATAAAGCGACTCGAGTGGAACCGGTATCGGCTCCATCGTAAAAGTCCAACTCAGATAGCCGCTATTACATGTTTCTGGTAGTCGCCGCGCGTCTACGAAGAAATGATAAAGCGACAGGCGAAATTGAGATGTCATCCCGGTCCGATCTGATCTCCTTAAGGTCTAATCTGCGATAGCTTATCTGGTTTCGTTCCAGAAAGACATTACATGTTTCCACTAGGAAGCGGCACGCTGCTTTCATGTGAAGATCACAGAGTCGATCAATGCCCCATTGCGAATACTGATGGCCAGCGCAAACTGTTCACCAAATTGCCTTAGGGTTTATCTGAGAGTTCATGTTGATGGCTTTGAGCGAACTTCTTCTTATCGCCGCAGGTGGCGGGCTCCTGGCTTTGTGCAGTCCGAAGTCTTATCTTCCTGCTATTGTCTGCATCGTTCTTCTTGCCAGATTTCGTGGTAGAGTCCAGGCCGTCATCGCAGCCACTGCATTCAGCCTCGCCGGCCTGGCCGCTATCGCAGCCGGACATCGATTTCCCCAGGAATTTGCGCGGGACGGCAAGTTCGCAGCAGTGATGGGCGCAATCTGGTGTTGCGCATTATTTGCCTTATCAGCCAGATCGCATCGAGCATTCTCCCGCAGACCGAACAGTCCTTTCGAAATCCGTCTTGATGAGCTGACCAGGTATGTGTGGTCTCGACACCCCGATGGGTCAATCGAATATGTCAGCCCTGATGGATGCGAATATCTAGGCATTTCTGCAGACGATATAGGGGATTTCACCCGCACTCTCGACCCTGAGGACGTTGACGTTCGCCAGGGCGCGATGAACCGGGCGAAGCAAACCGGCGAACCGCAGCAATTCCGGGCAAGATACCTTTCGGCAACAGGTGAGCATCATTGGTTCGCAACTCTTCTTCTCGTACAGAAAGACAACAGGAACAACGTCATCCGCTATTTTGGATTGCTATGGAACATCGACGAAGAAAAGCGGAAGGAAGACGAGATGCGCGCCCGGGATGACGTATGGGGAACTCTCCTCAAGATCTTTCCAGGGTGGATGTGGGTTGCGCGTCCGGACGGTACGCCGGAGTTCTTGAGTCAGGGTGCTCTAGAATATTCCGGCTTATCCCTCGAGCAGGTACTCAGGGATCGCTTACAATCCCTACATCCGGACGATCGCCAGCATCGAATTGCATTTTGGAACCAACTGATAAATACCGAGCAACCAGGTGAGATGGAGACGCGCATCCGTGGCGCGGATGGTAGGTATCGGTGGTTTCTCTCCAGGTTCTATCCCATGCGGGACGCGAACGGTAAGCTTGAACGCTGGGTAAGCATCAGCCTGGATATAGACGAGCGTAAGAAAGCTGAGGAGGAACGCAGAGGCAAGGAAGAGCTGTTTCGAAAGATTGCCGATGGTGTACCCGCTTGTATTTGCATCATGGCGCCCGATGGGACGATGGTATATGCGAACAAGGTCGCATCAATGGCGCTCGGAAAATCCATAGAAGACATTCTAGGACACCAGTGGATGCAGTACATCCACCCGGAACACTACTACGAAGCTTATAAGAGCTGGATGTACTGCGTGGCAAACAAGACCCCACTCGACACCAGATGGCTCATGTTGCAACACGATGGAGAGTATCGATGGCAACACATTCTTGCCGACCCATCCTTCGATGAGAACAGCAACGTAGTCAACTGGTACATGATGGGTGTTGCGATAGACCAGCAGGTAAGAGCAGAGCAGGCACTTCAAAGTCGAGAACGAGAGGCCAGAGAACTCCTTAACCGTGTGCCCGCGATGCTTGCCATTCGAGGGGAATCCGGCATCGAGTTTGTCAGCGAGCAATTTCTGAATCATATAGGCTTGCGAGGGAGTGAACTGCTGGGGTACCAATGGCTGCAGATAGCACATCCGGAGGACCGCGAACGTGTCTCCGAGGTGTTCACAGAATCGATCAGGACGGGCCAGCCCTCGGAGTGGTTGTGGCGCATTGCGGATAAGAACGGCCATTATCGTTGGTTCCATACTCATGCCAAACCCTTCCTCGAGCAGGACGGTTCGATTCGGCGTTGGTACTCCGCCACAACAGATGTCGATGACCTACTTCGGTCGAAGGAAGCAATTCAGGACCACCGGATGCAGTTGGATCTGCTTGCCGAAGGAGTTCCGGGCTTCCTGTGGAAAGCACTTCCTGATGGGGAAATCACGTACATCAACCACTATTGCGAGGAATATCTTGGACTGACTCTCGACCAGATCCGGAAGACGGAATGGATTCACCTAATGCATCCGGACGACAGGGAGGAGGTTAAACGGAGATGGAACATTCTCGTGGACGGTGGGCAATGGCACGAGCACATACACCGGTTGATCGACAAGGATGGACAGTATCGATGGTTTCAGTCGTTGATCGCAACGGTGAAAGACGAGGGCGGCAGAGTGGTCGCTCTTCACGGCCTCATGATGGATACACATACACTGGTCTCATCGGAACAGACCGTTCGCCAGGAGCAAAAGCGATTGCGTCGCTTTGTAGACGCGATGCCTGCCATGATCTGGCGCGCAGATCCGGTCGGTCGGATCGCTCAGTGGAATCGCACGATGATCGATACGATTGGGAAGCCGTGGGAGATCTCGGAGAGCTTTGACCTGATGTCAAAGATTGACCCTGATCAGGCTTCAGCGGTCGACGATCGGTGGCAGCGCTCCGTTAGACTCGGCGTTCCATATGAGGACACCTACCGCATCCTTGCCAATGATGGCAATTATCATTGGCATCTCGTGCGCGCACTGCCGTTGCGGGACGAGCACGGAGCCATCGTAAGCTGGTACGGCATTCACACGGATATCGATGCATTGAAAGAGGTAGAACGAGAACTTCAGGCGAGAGAGCGCCAGTTACAGGGGATTATCGAAACTATACCGTCGATGTTCTGGTCAGCTTCACCAGATGGGCAGATCGCCCATATCAATAGGCGAGTTCGGGAATACAGCGGCTTGTCTCTTGAAGATTTCCGCAATCTCGGATGGGAAAAATACCTTCACCCGGCCGACTTTGAAGAAACAGCAAAGGCATTCTTTCGGTCCATACAGACGGGCGAATCTCTTAGTGCGATTCACAGGCTGCGCAGGGCCGATGGAGAGTACCGGTGGCACCACGCCAGAGGTGAACCCCTGCGCGATCCTGAAGGAAAGATTATCCAGTGGTACGGCCTTTCGATTGACATCGACGAACGCAAGCGGGCTGAAGACCGGCTTCGTCTCACCCGTGCGAAGCTCAATCGAGCTTCACGGATCGCAACCGTGGCCGAGTTGTCGGCTTCGATCGCGCACGAACTCAACCAGCCTCTTATGGCTGTTTTAGCCAACGCCCAGGCTACAAAGCGCTGGTTAGCTGCGGTACCGCCGAAGGTGGAAGAAGCCGCAACCTCGATTGACTGGGTAATTCGTGATAGCCGTAGCGCAGATGAGACGATGCAACGGATCAGAGCGCTCTTTAGGCGTGACACCTTCGAAAAGAAGGAAGCCTGGATATCCGAAATTCTAGGTGAAGCCGTCCGTTTGGTACAGGAAGACCCGACCAAACGTCGTGTCACGGTCGAATCTGAAATCGGAGAACAGCTACCGAAGATCTCTGTGGACCCAATACAAATACAGGAGGTCTTGATCAACCTGATTGCGAATGCAATTGATGCCATGGAAGGTAGCCCTCGTGACCCACGTTTGGTGATTCGTGCCACAGTGGATAGACGAGAAATGTCAATTCAATTGATAGATAACGGTCTAGGTGTGGACGATCCTGAGAAGATCTTCGAGCCATTCTTCTCAACGAAGAAAGAGGGCATGGGGATTGGATTGGCAGTTTCCCGCTCGATTGTTGAAGCTCACGAGGGTCAACTATGGGCAGAAAACAATTCTGACTTCGGCGCACGATTCACTCTCAAGCTGCCCTTGGCAAAGAATGCTTCATCAACCTCCGATAATTGAACACGTGCGATTGTGCCGTGGCTCTCATCTACAAGGAATATGTAATTTATCGAGTCCTGATGGATTGTTACGATCACGCTGTTCACGTAAGCGATACCGTGGCTCGTCGCTTGTAATAACCGGTTATGCGAATTATCCCAACGAATCTCGCTGAGAGCGTCCCGCGTGTAGATGTTGCTCAAACTGATGGTTGGAAATAAAAAAGGAGAAACGATGAAAGTATCAACAATTGCAGGGATTCCCACGATGCTGGTTCTCTGCATAGGCATGGCGGTTGGCCAGGATGCCGCCCACGATGTGGACAAAGCTGCGACCAAGACCGGTCATGCCGTCAAGCATGCGACTAAGAAAGTCGGCAGGGCCGCTAAAACTGGCGCCAAAGACGTTGGTCATGGAGCCGAGGTCACGGCCAAAGACGCCGGAAAAGGTGTCAAGACTGGTACAGAAAAGACCGGCGATGGCGTTAAGGATGCGGTTACCAAGTAGCCGAAGGTTTGATCGCTGGCAACCCGGCGAGAGCGGCATGGCTCGCCGGGACTTGTATTGTAGGTTCAAAGAGCGAAGATCGTTTAACGAAGAGCTACCGAATCTCACGTTTTGACGACACAGGCAAAGCGACATTGAAAATGGCGCCGCCGCGGTCAGGATTGTTCTCTGCCCAGAGCCGCCCGCCGTGGGCTTCGACGATAGATCTTGAGACGGCCAGGCCAATGCCCATGCCCTTTTCCTTGGTTGTCATAAAGGCATCGAATATCTTTTCGGTATCTTCGAGTCCCGTGCCATTATCGATGACCTGAACAATGACCTCGTGCTCCTGTGTAATAAAGGCTCTCAGCAGAATCGTCGCTGTATTTGCACTCCCTTCGGTCGCTTCAATCGCATTCGAAATTAGGTTGATAAATACCTGCTGAGTTTGAATACGGTCGACGCAAATTGGCGGCAGGCTACCTTCGATGGACCAGTCAATCCGAACCTCGCGCTTATTGGGGTCTTCGTGGACGAAACGTAAGGACTCTCGAATGATGTCCAGAACACCCTCGTCACTCTTCTTGTATGGTTCGCTCTTAAAAAGAGCGCGAATGTGCTGCATGGTCTCATCAGCTGAACGAATATCTCTCAATATTCGCTCAATCGAGGCGTTTGTTTCGGTTAGATCGGGTGGGTTGGCTGCCAACCAACGCTTGGCGGCTTGAGCATTTCCAAGCACAGCCATAAGCGGCTGATTGAGTTCATGAGCGATCGACGCCGATAACTCAGCCACGGTTGCGATTTTTGACGCTCTGTTGAGCTTGATGCGTGTATCCCGAAAGATGGTCTTCTGCCCGTTTCCGCTCATCGATGTCAACCGAGAGGCCATACCACTGAATGATCTTGCCTTGAGGATCACGCAAAGGTTCGCCCATCGTGTGATGCCATCTGTACTCTCCATCTGTGCGTCGCAAGCGGTTTATTGCACTGTATGACTCTCCAGTTTCCATTGTTCGGAGGAACGCCTTCGCAGTCTCTTCTCGATCATCGGGATGAATGAATCTCTCCCACCCGCGACTAACGAATTCTTCGAATGGAGCCCCAAAATATTCAAGAAGTCTTTGAGAGAGATGAGTTGATTCTCCGGTCGGTGAGGTTGACCAGAGCATTGAAGGAATGGTTTCGATAATGCCAAGCAGCTGATGCTCTCTCGTTTGAAGAGCGCTTTCGGTCTCCTTCAATACATCGATGTTCGTAAGAGTCCCATACCACTTAACAACGTTTCCTCCGTCATCACGGAGAGGGAGACTGCGATACAGGAACCAGTGATAGGTACCATCCGCGCGCCGGCAGCGTAGTTCATGCTCGACGGGCGTTCCGGCAGCCAATCCGGTCCGCCAACTTGCCACCACCCGATCAAAGTCTTCGGGATGGATTACACTCGCCCACCCCCAACCCACCCCCTGTTCTCTGGAATAACCCGTGTAGTCCAGCCAACTTTGGCTTATGAAATCGACCGATCCATCCGGCAGAGCGGTCCCCACATAGGCTGGGATCGCCTCAACGAGAGTCCGAAGCTCTCTCTCGCTAAGTCGGATTTTCTCTTCTGCCCGTTTTGCCTCAGTAATATCGATGACCGCCCCCGCGACCTCAAGGTCATCGGAAGCGGTTCCCAGCGGCCTCGCCAGAATTCGAACATACTTGACGCGATCGTCGGGAAAGAGCAGACGATACTCGCAATCGATGGCGCCCCCGCTGGTAGAAGCCCGTTCCACGACCTCAAGCACTAGGTTGCGATCCTCAGGGTGAACGCGTTCCACGATCATGTCAAGCGAGACCTCGGTCGCCGGATCGTATTCGAAAATACAGTAGGTTTCATCCGACCAGACATGCTCTCCGTTGCCTGGTCTCCAACCAAAGCTGCCTGTGTGGCTCAACCTTTGTGCTTCTGCCAAATAGGCTTCGCGGCGCCGGAGCTCCTGCGTCAGGAGTTCGTGCTCCGTAACATCGATGCCGATGCCGACTTTCTTCATCGTGCCATTGTCTAAGGCGGGAGTACCCACGCATCGTATGTACCGAACTTCACCCTGTGGTCGCATTATGCGCTTGATGACATCAAATCCGGAAACCCCATGGGTCATTTGCTGCACTAGCGACGCCATGAACTCACGATCCTGTGGATGAACGAGTGCCAGGTATCTCTCAGAGCTAGGTGTTCCTGCGTCCGGATCAAGACCGTGTATTCGAAAAAGTTCGTGTGACCAATAGTCGAAACCTGCTGCAGGATCAAAAACCCAGTTGCCGATCTGGCCAATGCGTTGCGCTTCGGCCAGATAAAACTCGCTTTTCTGCAACTCCTGGGCAGTCCTTCGGAGCTGTTCCTCTACCCTCTTCCTGTCCTCAATATCAATACTCGATCCATGCCACTTGAGAATTCCTCCGTCTTTGGCGCGCAACGCGAGTTTATGGTGCAGCATCCAGCGATATTCGCCATCAGCCCGCCGCACTCGTGCGGCTCCCTCGAAGCGCTCACCCGTAGCGAGCGACTCTCGCCACTTCTGCACAAAACTCTCGACATCTTCAGGATGAATACAGGAAGTCCATTTCCATCCCAGCAGGCTCCTCAGCGGCTGCCCAACGAAATCCAGCCAGGTCCGATTGAAGAAATCGAGGTAACCATCCGGTCGTGCGGTGTGGATCAACGCAGGAGCCGAGTCGATAATTTGACGGAGATTCAGATCTCGATCATCGACGGAACTATGCTCGTCTGCTCGCATGGTGCAGATGGTACACCCAAAAGGAGTCACCTATAAAGGCACAAAAGCTAGAGTGCGGACATCGAGGCACCGAACAGAACGCCCCCAAAAATCATGAGGAATTGGTGTCCAACCACCGCGACAATGACTCTGATTGCACTGAGGTTGGAGGCTGCAACCAGAGTTCCAGCTCTTTAAAATCTGCCAAGGACAACAGCAGCGAGCGGGCTCTTGGTATCAGGAAGATGTAATGCTCAAGTGAAGTGCAGCTGACCCAGTTCGGAGTCGGCGGCGACTTCCACTACGACAATGTACGGGCCCGCCTTATGACACAAATTCGCACCAGGTGCGATTGAAGAAATCGAGGTAACCATCCGGTCGTGCGGTGTGGATCAGCGCAGGGGATGAATCGAGAATCTGCCGAAGACGCAGAGTCTGATCATCTGTCGAAGGGCGCTGCTCCGAGCTCATGTTCGAATGGTACAACGGCTGGTGTCTGTCAGGCCCCTGGGGTATCGGCGTGCACGTAAGGACAGGACCATCGGAACGAAGCCTCTGTTCCGGACGTGCTACTTCCTTCGCACTCACCGCCTGATGCCGCAGATTAAGTAGCAGAAATATGTAGTAGCTAAATCTGAGAATGACCTCTACTATCAGGGCAATACCGGGCCTGACCAACCAATACAATCAGAGTTTCTTGGCTCACAAGTTCTGCCGATGGAGAGTCGCGGCAGACATGGCCGCAAGGTGCTGGGTAGCATCCACATCCATATTCGCCGGTTTGTCGATTCTGCTTATAAGCCAGGGCCACTTGACGAGGTCGCTTCCGACTTGGCTGCCCAGCGTTGAGAGTCATAGCCAGGAAAGGTCTTTCCGCGCTTACATGCATAACCTTGTTCGTATTACTTACCCGTTTCTGTGTGTTGCCGTATTTGCAAGACAACTCTGCCTTCCTGTCCCTGCCATCTTCTTCCTGATGACGGCTGGGGCGCTTGCTGGAAGGGGCGAACTCCGGATCTGCCTCATTCTCGCCGTCAGCACCTTCGGATGTCTCGCTGCTGATCTCGTTTGGTTCCAGGCAGGGCGACGCTGGGGCACCAGAATCATAAGATTGCTCTGTAGTCTGAGCGCGGATCCCCGTTACTGCGCCCAGCGGGCGAGAAACTCTTTCGATCGATGGGGGCTACCCTCGGTTATGGTTGTGAAATTCCTCCCAGGCCTTGATGCCATCACACCCCCACTGGTTGGAGCAGAAGGAGCAAGCCGCGCAGCATTTCTCGGTTACGACGCCATCGGTGCACTCCTCTGGTCATCACTCTATGCTGGGTTGGGGTATTTCTTCGCAGATAGTCTGGACTCCGTGGCGGCGTTGATTAGCCGGTTCAGTAGCGTCCTGGTGCTTGGAATTGGCGTACCGATGATTATTTACGTTGCGTGGCGCACCCTGCTCCTCGTCCAGATGATTCATGACCTCCGCCTGCGGAGGATGAGTCCTTCGGAGCTAAATGCAAAGCTTGAGAGCGAGAAAATCGCAATCATCGATCTGCTTAACTTCGAGGATGGCGTCACCAGTGTGGGAATCCCTGGAGCAATTCGAATCGATCCGATACGTCTCCGCGGTCGTTCAAAGGTGGTCATCCCCAGAGAACTAGAGCTCATCCTTTACTGTTCCTCTGTGGGAGAGATTACGAGCGCTCGGGTGGCTCTCGCTCTTCGTCGGAAGGGAATTCCGAAGGTTTGGATATTGGAAGGCGGACTGAAGGCATGGATCAAAGAGGGCTACCCAGTCACTCCAAGTCTGAGTGACCCCAAAGAACGGGCAGTCAGTCTGGGCATTCAGGTTCTCGACTAGAGTGGGGAACTCCCTGCGGTTATGGGGTATAGGCCTGCCGAAACCGACGGAGATGGTGGGGAGTTGCAGAGGAAGCCGATCCGAGGAGATCAGTGCGTTAGAGGAATATGTAATATCCCCGGCCCCGAAACATTGCTAATTTTCGCAGCGAGAATTCACGCATTGAAGGGGCTCGTCTCCGTTGGAAGGATCGCAACGGTTAGCGTACCTGATACTGGCGTGTGGCACCACGATCACTTTTTAACGACAGTGCTGCGCGGCGCAAAAGAGTTTGTGAAAGGCGATGATGGCGAGCTGGCCGCAGTGGCTGGCTAAGGGTGACGTCAAGACGCACCGGACCAGCAAACAGGAAATCGACAATCTGCGGGCTTTGATCACTCGTGATCTGGCTGACGCAGCCGTGGTCGCACTGTCGGCAGATCGACGATTTGCGACGGCTTACAACGCAGCTCTGCAAGCAGCAACCATCGCGATCGCCTGTTCTGGTTATAGAGTCAGTGCTCGAGCAGGACACCTCAAAGTGACCTTCGAAGCTGCTGCGGTCGCCATAGGCAGTGAAGCAACTGCACTCTCTGATACTTCGAGACCTGTCGCCGAAAGCGCAGTGTCATCGACTATATGACTTCATCCGTAGCAACCGACACCGAAGCGGAAGAGATTGTTAGACGGGCTATTGAGTTTAGCTTGGTAGTGGAAAAGTGGGTTCTAACCAATCACCCTTTATACGCGATTTGACTGTAGTTATTACTACGCTGTTTCGAATACCGGAAGTGAGATATCCGGATTCAACCCAGGACCGTCATCAGAAAGCGATAGATGCCCGGGATAGATCGCGACCACAACGTCCGGGCGGTAGCTTTCTTTGTCAGCCGCATCGACAGCCGGATACAAACGATGCTCAAAATGCACGCTCATCGCTGCCACCAGATGCCCGCCTACCGAAATCCAAGCACTCCAATCTTGTGCGGATCGATATGCCACTTCGCGGCGTGAAAGCGCACCAGCCCTACCGTCCTCTGCGCACCCTCTAAAGCTTCGGGTGACTTTGGATATGCACCCGATTTTGGTAATGTCGCCTCACCCGGCACGCGATACTTCAGCAGCACACAGGTGATCCCCTTGGACATCAGCCAATCACAGACCTCCGTGCCTTCAAGGTCGATGGCCAGAATCTGATACCTGCCCGTCAGCTCCCTGGATCAAACGAGGTTCGCCAGCTCGAAGGGCCAAGGAAGATTGAACTACTGACCCATGCCGTCACCCTCCAATCCAAACCGCTCGAACCATCAGCCCTGGACATGACGGCAGGAGGATCTTCTTTGCCTACCTCGAGCCAGCAACGAGAGCAGCCCTCAACAGCCCTCACCGCCAATTGAACCTTTTCGAGGGGTTGGGCAAAATAGCCATCTCGATTCCCCCAACAATTGCAGGATCACCAAATGTGCGGAAGAACCCGATGAGATTCCTCTTGCCCGTTTGGCCTGTACTTTACGGCTACGGAGCATCGATCATACGGCTGTCTTTTGTGTCCGCGATTAAGGTATTAACGCTTCGGGCAATTTCGGCCAATGCGTCATATCGAGAGAAATTCTTCCGTAATTTCTGCGCCTGTTCCCGATATTGCGAACCCGCCAGAACGGTGTGCACCGCAGTTCGAATCTGTTGCGGGGTGGGACGCCTAGTCTCCAGATTGATGCCCGCGCCTGTCCAACCCACGCGAGCAGCGGTAAATGCTTTTTCTTCTGTGTCACCGGCAGCCACAAGCGGCACACCGAAACTGAGCGCCTGCTGCACTGCACCGTATCCGCCATTGGTAATCAGCATATCCACTTTCGGCAGGAGCCGAACAAAAGGAACGAACGCCTCGACCTTCGCATTGGTGGGAGCAATAAGGTCTCCTGTATCGGCGCGCCCTGTCGCCGCGATCACAAGAGCATTGTCTTCTGCCAAGGCGGTGAGCGTAGGTTGAACCAATTCCTGCAAATCAAAGTTTGCGAGTGTGCCCTGAGTTACGAGGACCACTGGTTTAGACCCGTCCAACTCACCAAACCACGCAGGCTCTTTGAAGTCGGCAGATATGCTCGGCAATACTGGCCCCACAAAATGGACCTTCGACGGCATATCGCTACGCGGAAACTCGAATGCGTCACCAGTGAACTGCAGAAATAAATCAGGCACGGTGTATATGGAGTCGGCCCAAAAACCGGATATCGAGGGAGCGGCGCACTCACCGAGTGCCAGATTCAGTTGATCGGCAATCGGCTGAAAGGCTTTTTCCAGTAAAAAATGTTCTTCCTGGTTACGTTTGCGACCTTCTGGCGTAGCATCGTGCGAGGTAAGTCCACAATCGATACTTCTCAAAATCAGCGGGGTCACTCCGCAGCCTATGACAGGCGGTCGATTATCTCTAGGCCCTAATAGCATCGGAAAGCAACCGAGGTACATTGAGGATGTCAGGATCAAATCTACCGGTATTTCTTCTAGAATTTGCTGCAGGCGGCGATGTTGATCGGGAAGCGGATCAATAAACCAATACTTCAAATTATTGAGAATTCGATCCCTTTCCGTCAGTTTTTCTCTTTCTGCGGGATTGCTTGGATTCCTGTAGTCGATGTTGGCTCTCCCGGTCATTCCGGCGAAGCGAAGTCCGGCTGTCTCGACCTGCCGGCGAAAAATCTCTCCAGTATGAAGTGTGACTGTATGGCCTAGACCTGCCAAATGGAGGCCTACAGATAACATCGGAGTTACGTGGCCGGGATTTGGGAAGGCGCAAATAAGGATGTTGCTCAACGAGATCTCCTTGAAAATAGAAATACGAGCGTTGGTAAGACAGCGGAGTGAGGGGAGATGCGGCCCTCTTCTAGATCTCGATTCTTGAGAAGAAATAGGCGCCTGTCATAAGGAATATGGCCGCCAGGGAGCATAGCAGGAAACTATCCAGGAAGTAGCTGAAGTGCCAAACACCGACGAGTGTTCCCCGCAGACCATCGACTCCATAGGAGAGTGGATCGATGTGCGTGATCACACTCAGGACGCCGGACAGATGGCTCAAGGGATAAAGAGCGCCCGAAAGAAAGAACATGGGCATCACCAGGAAATTCGAGGCGAGGTTAAGACCCTCCATGTCCTTGATCGTCGAACCCAGGGTCACTCCAAGCGCCGCGAAAGGGACGGCGATCATGGCTACAAAAGTAGATGCCGGCACGAGGCTGATCCAGTGCTGTGGCCGGAACCCGGCGAGAATGCACACCAGAAGAATCAATGCCCCCTGGATCATGCCTATAGTTGCTCCGCCGAGCGTGCGTCCGATCATGATGTAAATTCGAGGCACCGGCGCAACCAGGGTTTCCTTGAGAAATCCGAACTGGCGATCCCAGAGCACGGCGATCCCAGAGAACATCGAGCTGAGGAGCACGGTCATACCAACAACACCCGGCGCCAGGAACTGCAGATAGCTTCCTTCTCCAGCCTTCTCGAAGACAGGTCCGAAGCCGAAGCCGAACGCTAACAAGTAAAAGGTCGGTTGCGCCAGCGAGAAGATAATCTGTACGCGCGATCGCACATAGCGTTTGACTTCGCGCAGCCATAGAATGTAAATCGCGTTCATAGGCTACCCCCTAACATCTGGGCCATTTCCCGCACCTGCTCTGTGGAACTTGCGCTCTCATCGCGGAGGGATGCGCCGGTAAGCGCCAGAAACGCGCCTTCCAGCGAGTCGGTGTCCGTCTTCGCCTTCAAATCGGCTGCCGTGCCTTGTGCGATCAATTCTCCGTGATCGATGATCGCGATCCTGTGGGCGACACGTTCGGCCTCGTCCATGTAATGCGTAGTCAGGAAGATTGTGGTGTTCTCCGTCTCATTCAGATACTTCACGTGGGTCCAAAGCTGGCTTCGGCTCTGCGGATCGAGGCCCAGGGTTGGTTCGTCGAGAAAGAAGATCTTCGGCATGTGCAGCAGTCCACGGGCGATCTCGAGCCGGCGTTTCATGCCGCCGGAGAACTGCTTCACAAAATCCTTGCGCCGGTCCCACAGCTCGAAGATGGTGAGCAACCCCTCAATTCGCCTGGCCCGAAGTTTCCTTGGCATCCCGTAGAGAATCCCGTGCAACTCCATGTTTTCGTACGCAGTCTGCTGCTCATCCAGGCTGGGATCCTGAAACACGATTCCGAACTTCTTCCTTGCTGCCATCTGGTGACGGACAGTATTTATTCCGTCCAGCTCGATCGTGCCGCTGCTTGGACTAAGCATCGTCGTCAGCATCTTGATCGTCGTCGTCTTGCCGGCGCCATTGGGCCCCAGGAAGGCGAAGATCTCGCCCTGCTCGACATCGAATGAGATCCCTTTCACTGCGGTAAAAGACTTGAAGGTCTTCGTAAGGTTGCGTACTCGAATCATGAGCCCTCCTCAGGCAAAGTTTTGTCTCTGGTCGTGTTTCCGGAGAATGTCCATCGACAAAGGGCTATGGAGCGTCACTGCGTATGACGCAAAGCGTGAGTCCACCGTTTTGGGATTGGACTCATCCCGCGGATGCCTCGAAAACGAGGAGAGCCTCGCTGGCGCTCTCCTCCGCCGGAATGAGTTGCTGCCGGAGCAGAGCCATGAACTCGCGCTTGAGCCCTTCTGCCTGCTTAAAGCTCAGACACTTCTCGTCGCTCACAAAGTAGAAGCGCATTTCGCCGTTCAGCGCATACGTGACCAACCCGAGCAATCTAATGTTGAACGAATGCACGTACAGCCGCAGGTCCTTGACCCGAAACGGAGCGTCGCTGTCGCTGACTACAACATTGCCAAGATTGGAGAGCGCGAAACGGTTCCAACTGCCGTTGATCTTCAGCGCGTCTCCCACGCGCACCATCGACTGCATCTGCGCGCTGGGCAAAGGCCGGAGCATCTCGAAGAAGTGGTAACGCCCGGGAATATTGAGCATCTCCTTCTCGATATCTCTGCGGATTTGTTCGTGAATCTCGCGAGCCCGCGCCCAAAAATCCAACGCCCGGGCCTGTCCCGTGGGTATTTCGAGACTCCCACCACCGAAGAAGAGCATGTCGCTCTTCAACGCGGCGAGACGCCCCCGCCGTGCGTCCATTGGGCTTTCGATCAATGCAGGTGCCTTCTTTTTTCCCAATATCGTGAACAGAGCACGGTCGAGCGCCACCACCAGCGCGGCATGAATGGAGACGCCTTCCGCCTTGCAGCGCTGCTTCAGCGTATCTGACAATGCGCTGCCAGCGGCCCATTCCAGGCAGTGTTCCTTGTTCTCCGAGTCGCGGTGCGAATGCGGGATCAGTCGCGCGAATCCATTCACCAGCCTCGCCGTCAGCTTGCGCTTCCACGGCTGTGCAGGCTCATAGTCGCCAATCATGTCGCGAGTCGTGATCGGTGTGTACGGGATCAGGTCCTCATCTTTGTGGAGCGCACGCAAGACCTCTCTCACAATGGTGAGCATGCTCATGCCGTCGCATATGCGATGCGAGGTCACGAGCAGCAGATCACTCTCCCGCTCCGATTGCAGCATGACTGCGCGGAGTTGCGGCTGATCATAGGGGAATACCGTCGTCAGCTCACGCTGGCTCTCCCGGCGGAAATCATCCTCCTCGACTCGTCGAAGGACGCGCAGCGGAACCTCCGGGGCACAGTCCTCTTCGTAGTACAGACCGTCGCGCTCCTCATGAATCAGTGTGCGCAACGCGGGATGCTTTCGTTGCACGCGCCCAAGCGCCAGCCGCAGCCGCTCCGGATCAACGCTGCCTTCGAGGCGGACGAAGTAGACAATGTTGCCGTCGATCATGTGCTCGATGGTGGACAGCTTTCTTCTCATGCCTCTCCTCCGGTCAGCGTCATCGACGAGTTGCTGTCGGTCGCGATCTGCCTGGGTGTGCTTCTCTTGCAGAAGGCGGCAATACTCGGATGCCGGTCTTCGAAGGTGCCGAGCAGACCAAAAAGCCCATCCAGATAGCCGCACGTGATCGCGGTGACCTTCTTCAGCTTTTGCGTCTCGTATTGAAGCACCCGCAATACCTGAAGAAATGCCAGCAGACCGCTCACCCAATGCAGTCCCCATGATGCCCGGTGGAGATACAGACAGTGCACCGCATTCCGCGCGCCGTAGTAGCGTCGCCATGCCACATGGTTCGTCGTGTATTTGTCGCCGTGCCGCTCGATCTTCCCCGTGGTCTGCCGCATGGTCACTGCCGCATTCATGTACACGGGAACGTTCTGGCTTCAGGCGCACAGGCTGTATTCAATATCGATGTACTCGATAAAGTAATCTTCCCGGAACACGCCCAGCTTGCGATACGCCGGGGCAGAAATTGCCGAACCAGAAGAGATGATGCACAACGAGGGAAACATACCTTCGTTCTGGTCATCGATGTGGAGACGTTTGGGGAGATATTTGCCGGGCTGGAAGACCGGCATACACTTCCCAAGATTGATCTCGTAGATCTTCGGCCCGACCAGGAACTCGTCGGTACCGAGTTGGCGGCAGGCCTGCATCATATTCTCGAAGAACAACGCCTCGATGTCGGAGTCCTGGTCCAACAGGAAGATCACCTCGCACTCCCGCTCCAGCAATACTTCAGCGCCCCGGTTGTAGGCACCGGCGAGTCCCCCCTGGTTCCGGTTGTACAAAACCTGGATGCCCTGCTCGCGCAGCCACTGGTATAGGCGTAGATCCGCCTCGGGCGAATTATCGACAGCCACCATATTCGGACAGAACGCGCGGGCCTTGGCAAGGTTTTCCAGAAACTCATCAGTGGGCTGGTAGAGTACGAAGATCAGACCATAGCTATTCATCTTGTTCCCGCCTCGCATGCAGACGGCTCATTAGCGAGCCCGGGTTTGTACTGCGTGGGTATCCCTGTGTAGTCGCGCAATATGTCCATCGCCCGTTGCCGGATTGCCGTCGCGTGTCCAGGAGGCAACGACTGCTCATCGGAGACAATCGCTAATTCCAAACGACCGGCGAAGCTCGAGATCACCACGGTATTGGCGGGAGTAGGCGATATCATCACCAGCGGACTGTAGATCGTCTCAACCCAGAAGCTTGAGTAACGTTGCGGGAACTCCAGCCGCCCCATGTTCGAGAGCGTGACGTGGCGCACTGCCGTGGCACTCTCGGTATCGGCGATCAGGCTCCCGTACATGCCGTGCATGCCCTCCATTCCGACCAGGTAGTCGTAGATGTCTCTGCCGAGAACATCGACCCGGCGCGTAAGGTCGGCTTTGATCGCCTGCGCGCAAGTCCAAAAGCCTCTGGCTGACATCTCCTGCGACGGCGGCAATCCCTTCATACTGAGTTCCACACCGGGAGCCATCCCGAACATCGCATCCGGGCGCAACAACGGCATGAACCTGCGCGCATTCACCATCGTGTAGACTTTGCGCAGAGCCTGTGTTCCACGCACCTCGCGGAACGCCTGCAGAAACGCCACACTCATCGCCGCGAGTACCGTGACCCCTTCTGCCCTGCAGCGTTCGGTCAGCGTCAGCGAGGCGCCCTCATCGAGACTCCACCGATGGAAGTACATCTGCTCGCCGCGGATCGGGGAGGCTGATCGCGCTCGCTTCCTTCGCTGCCACAGAAGAATCAGCCGGAGCAGGCCGATCTTCCAGCGCATGCGGCGCCGGAAGCTTCGATCCTTCAGCAGCGCTGCGGGCACAACGTCTTCGATCGCGCCGAGGGTATCATAGGTCCCGAGATCCTTCTCCGGCTCGTCATAGGCGCTCAGGCATTCGCGCAGGAGAGTAAGACCGGACTGGCCGTCGCAGATGCAGTGATGCCCGACCAGGATCAGCTCGCTGACTTCGCTGGCTCGTAACCACACCAGCCGCACCAACGGGTCGCGACTCGCGTCGAACGGCGCCACCCACTCGTGACGCACCTCGGTCTGCCAGTCGTCGTCGTTTTTGCGTTCGACAATACGCAATGGAATAGGCGCGGGGCGGTCCTGCAACACAAAACGCGGACCCTCGGAGTCGGCGCCATCCTCAATCACACAGCGCAGGAGCGGATGCTTGGCCTGTAGGCGAGCCAGCGCCTGCCGCAGCCGCCCTTCCTCCAGCCTGCCAAGCAACTGAATAGAGAAAACGCTCGTGAACGGAGTGCGTCCCTCTCGATACATCGTCCGTTCCAGCAGCAGCAGGCGCCTCGACCGAATGCTGTCCTGCACCGGCGCGCTGCTCCTTATCTCGCCCACCGTCTCGCCCACGCCGGCGCCAACACCGCGCGTCATGCTGTCTCCCTCGCTAACGGCTGGAGCGCAGCGTCCTCGGTGACCGCCGGCAGCAGACCCCATTCCCGCAGACAGCGCACGGCTTCGCCGATACCATCCTCCGCTCGCACTGCACTACCAAGTGCCATCGCTTTCTGAATCATTGTGGGGTGCTGCGTAGCCGCAAGCGCGGAGGCTAGCATATCCGCAGTCATCGTTTTGCGTTCCACAGCAGGCGGCGCAACGCCTTGACGGTTCAGGCACCGCGCCCAGAACGGCTGATCGCCGTAAAAGGGAACGATGACCGATGGAATGCCGGCTCGCACAGCAGCAGCCGTTGTGCCGGCGCCACCGTGATGAACTGCCGTCGACATCCGCGGAAATAACCAATCGTGCGGGGCATGCCGTAAACAGAAGATCTGCTCGCTCTGCGGACCCTCTTCGCCCGACAGCCCACCCCAGCCGGAGGCCAGCACGGCTCGCTGTCCACTATTCTTTACTGCGGCGAGAACCGTCTCCGTAAACGATGTCGCATTGCTGCTCACCATGCTGCCGAAGCCGATGTAAACGGGCTTCGGTCCAGCTGCCAGGAATTCGCTGAGCGCCTCGGGCGGCCGCCATTGAGACTGGTGGAAGAACCAATAGCCGGTCACCTGGGAGCTCTCCGGCCAGTCCGCCGGCCGCGGCAGCACATGTCTGCTGAAGCCGTTGATCACCTTCGCTCGATGCAACGCGCTCTGGAAGAGATAGGGACCATACTTTGGATACCGCGGCAACCCAAGCTGCGGCCGAACGATGTCATTGATCGCCGGACGCATCACCCCCCACACCATCTGAAAAAGGAGATGATGCGCCCCGAGACTCAGCATGCCAGGCAGCTTGTGCCGCGAGCCACTCAAGACCATCGGCGGCAGCTCCCGTGACGGCGTCAACGGTTGTAGCCGGGCAATTGCGAAAGGAATACCCTGGGCTTCGGAGAGAGCTTTGGCCAACAGGGTACTGTTGCTGACACCAATCAAGAGCCCTGCGCCCTTGCTCGCTGCGAGCCCTTCCTCCACCCAGTTGGCTGCCCAACTCGCATAACGCTCGCGAAAGATGCGGGCCATCGCGCGCAGGTTCAATGCCCGGTCAGTAATCGTTCGGTCAGCCTCCAGCATCGCCTGAAAATCCGCGGTGAGCGGATAGAACTCCAGGCCCGCCTCCCACACCAGTTCGGCGAAGTTCCCGCTGGTAGCAATGCGTACCGGATAACCAGCGCGATGCAGTCCCTGGCCCAGCGCAACACAGGGCCGAATATCCCCCTGCGTGCCGATCGTGAAAATTACTATAGGTTGGCTCATGCTACCGACATCTCCCCTGTCGCACTTCGCATCAATGGAGAGGCCATTGACGCCCGTTGCAGTCTCGGCATCGAGAACCACTGCCGCAGTGTGTTGCCGATCTGAGCCGCCGGCACAGAATCCAGCACGCCCTCATGGTGGCAGGCCAGCTCGTGCACCTCGATCCTTCCTCCGATGAAGCGCCGCCACGCCGACGGGCTACGATCGACAATGCCATCCAGGTCGCCCTTCTTCTCCATGGCCTGGAAATACAGCAGGTCAATGTCAATCTTCCCCGGCACATATTGGCGTGCCACCGCAAGATGATTGATCATCACCTCGCACAGGTTATGAATAAACTGCGGGTTGCTCCGGATGATCTCCTGAAACAGTGGGACGGAGTGTGGATCATAGGCCTGCACCAGGACCGCCGCCAGTTCCTTCAGAGTTTGCGGCATATTTTCGTCAAGCGGATAAGTGTTCAGAAAACTCATCACCGCCCGTACCTCTTCGGCCTCGCTGCGTGGGCCGCCAAGCTCACCGCCCGCGAACAGATAGCTATCGATCATCGCCAGCATCTCCACCTCGAGCCCCTGAGCCTGCATCCGCTCCACAATGGCGTGGCCGATCAAACCACCCAGGGAACGGCCGACCAGTCGATATGGACCATCGGGTTGGACATGCCGAATCTCTGCCAGATAATCGGCTGCGATCTGCTCGATACTGTCCGGCAGTTGCTCGCCACTCCGCAGTCCGCGCGATTGCAGGCCGTAAACCGGCATGGATGGATCAAGGTGCCGCAGCAAGCTGGAGAAGCCCAGGCTGATGCCGGCCATCGGATGAATGCAGAAGAGCGGCCGATGCGCATTCTTGCTGACCGTGCGCAGCGTCAGCATCACCCCGATAGGGTCCAGGCTCGCACTGCCGAGCCGCTCGACCAAGATCGCAAGATCCGCAATCGTAGGAGCTTCAAACACGCTGCCAAGCGGCAACTCTACATCCAGGTGCTCGGGGAAAAGCGCGGACATCACCGCCGCGGTCAACGAATCGCCACCCAGCTCGAAGAAGTTATCGTGCAGCCCCACCCGCTCCACCTTCAAAATCTCCTGCCATAACGCCGCCAGCTTCTTCTCGACTGGCGTGACCGGCTCCGCATACTCCATGCGGCCAACTCGCTCCGGCACCGCCAACGACTTGCGGTCCAGCTTGCCATTCGGCGTCAGAGGCATCACATCGAGCAACATGAAGCTGGACGGCATCATATAAGTGGGCACTCGGCCGGCCAGAAACCGGCGCAGCGCATCCATCTCGATCACACACCCTCTCTCCGCCACCAGATATGCAGCCAGCGAAGTGATGCTGTCTGCATCGCGATGGGCAGCTACCACCACTTCGGCAATCGCCGGGTGCTCCAGCAACAGGCTCTCGATCTCGCCCAACTCGATCCGGTGGCCGTTAATCTTCACCTGGCCATCCGCACGGCCAATGAACTCCAGCAGTCCCGCGTCACTCCAGCGCACCAGGTCCCCGGTGCGGTACATCCGGCTGCCATCGCTCGCGAACGAGTCTGCGACGAAGCGTTCCGCGGTAAGCTCCGGGCGCTTCAGATAACCCTTCGCCACGCCCGCACCACCGATGTACAACTCGCCGATAGCACCTGTAACCACTGGCTCCCGATCTTCATCGAGGACATACAGCCGGGTGTTGAGAATCGGCCGTCCAATTGGCGGTGCAATCGTGCCAACCTGCCCGAGTTCAAACGCCGTCGACCACACCGTGGTTTCGGTCGGTCCGTAGAACTGGGTAACGCGCGCGGCCATGCTCTTGAGCCGTGCCGCCAACTCCGCGCTCAGCGTCTCCCCTCCCACAAGAGCGTGCACACCATTCAGCCTGGTTTCAGAGCTGGAGAGCAGCACGCGCCACAGTGATGGCGTAGCCTGCACATGCGTCACACCGCTGTGACGAATCAGCCGCGCCAGCGCCCGCGGATTGTGCAGCGCCTCACTGCTCGCCATAACGACACGCGCGCCAACCATCAAGGGCAGGTACAACTCGAGTCCCGCGATATCGAAGATCACCGTGGTCACGGCCAGAAAACGAGCGCTCGCTGTCGGCCTCAACTGCTGCTGCATGCCATGCAGGAAATTGCCCAGATTGCGATGCGTAATCTCCACGCCCTTCGGCCGTCCCGTCGATCCAGACGTGTAGAGGACATAAGCAACTCCTTCCGGTGTGCTCAGATCCTGCTCATCCCCGTCGAGCAACGCATCTCCACACTCGGACTGCAGCAGAGTAAAGCTGCTGCCGGCGAAACGTGCATGCATCTGCGGCTCAGCGATCAGTACCGTTGGCGAGGCATCATCCAGCATCAGGGCGATGCGGTCGTTCGGGCTGTCCAGCTCAACCGGCAGATAAGCCGCACCCGCACGCATGATCGCCAGGAGCACAACCAGCAGCTGTTCACTGCGCGGCAGCGCCACCGCAACGATGTCTCCTGGCTGAACGCCATTCGCAAGTAACCAGCGGGCCTGTCGCACGCTGCGCTCATGCAACTCGCGATAGCTGACCATGATGCCCTCGAACACGACCGCCGGCGCCTCCGGAGTCGCTGCAGCCCATTGCTCGACGAACTTGGGCACGCTGATGTCCGGCACCGCGGCCGCCGTGTTGTTCCACTCACAGAGGAGTAGTTGACGTTCCCCGTCGCCAAGGATGTCAAGCTCTCGCAGCGGCGTACCGGGATTCGCCAGCACCTGTTCGATCAAACGCAGCAGCCTGCGCCGGTGCTCGTCCAACTCAGCTACCCCGTACAGGGCAGGATTCGCATCCAGGTCGAAGCGCAGATCGGCGTCGGTTCCGCGATCATACACAAACGCCATCAGATCTTCAGCGGAACTATTCGACACATTATGCGAAAGGGTCGCGGCCCCATCGAAGCTGAGCCGGTAGTCGAATGGCTCGATATTCACGCCCAGCCATGCGACGTTCTGCCCCTGGCCAACCAGCCCAAGATCGCGACGTATATCTTCAAAGCGATACTGCTGACGGCGCAACGCGGAACGCACGGTACGCGAAACCTGCGCGAACAAATCAGCGGCAGTCATCTCCGCCGTGAAGGAGAGCCGGATCGGCACCACGTTGGCGGAGACCGACACAGAGTTCCGCAGCGCTCCGTTGATCCGACCTGACACCGGCATCCCAAAGACCAGGTCCCTGACGCCAGTCACGCGCTGATAGTAGGCCGCAATTAAACTGATCAGGACCTGCGGCAGGCTGGCGCCGGTGGTCTTGCCAAACTCGGCCAGCTGCCGGGCGGTCTCTGCGGATAAATGACCTACACTGCGCCGCAATTCACCGCTCAATCCATGCCGGCAGGCGCTGCGAGACAGCGTCACCGCCTCCGGCAATTGCGCAAGCTGTTGTTGCCAATATTCGCGATCGCGATGGAAGCGGTCAGAGTTTCGATAGGTGCCCTCGGCTTCCATCATCGCCTCGACCGTGCAGAAACAGTTATGCTCCGGAGTTTCGCCTCTTATGTAGGCCGTATACAACTCCGCCAGACGCCGTGCCACCAGCCCGCCGCCGTAACCGTCGTAGACAATGTGATGGGCGCGCTGATACCAGAAGTAACGATCGTCGGAGGCCTTCAGCAGGGCAGATACCCACAACGGGTCTCTGCGCAGATCCACCGGCCGCGTCACCTCCTGCATCATCCAGGCCTGGATCGCAGCCCGTGGATCCGCTTCGCGACTCATATCAACGTACGGGAAATCGCCCGGATAGACTGCCCGCGCGGCCTGCCTCGGCTTGCCATTCTCCTCGACCACACACACCCGCAGTTGTTCCGCCTCGGTCACCACCTGATAAAGTGCACGCCGGAAGATCTCCGGCTCGATGGGGCCGCAGATCTCGACCGCCTCGGCAATGTTCAGAATGGCGCCCGGCGTTATCTTCTGGGTCATCCAGAGACCACGTTGTGCAACGGTTAGTGGAAACGAATTATGCCCGTACTCGTCCATTACTCGTGCTCCTTCAAGGCCTGCCAGGTTGCTACTCGACATCTCCGGCCTCCCCTGGTCTGCGCGCTGGGTCGCCGTCCAGTGGCATCTGGTGAGGTGAATTTCCGCTCACAGATCAGCCAGAATCGAATAAACACACCTCGGGTAAGTGGCTCGTCATGTACGGAACAGGCAGCAAAAAAGACAAACCGGCTACCTGTTACGACAACGACAGCCATCGCGCTTCTCGAGATTTCAAGCAAACAAGGTTTAGCTAGTGATCGCGAGACTGCAAATGCCGTAGCGCTCTACGCACCACGAAAAGGAACAAGCTGAATCATCAAATGAATGTTAGGTCGCAGTGTTCGATTGCATGCCGCAGAGCGTTGCGCCGCTGCGGATGGGCATGGGGGAGCGCATTCAGACCACTGGATCGGAGGAGGGAGAAAATACTGTTACTATCTAACCGCTTTGGTAACAATCATTAGTGTAGGTCAATCTGTATCACGACTTACAGCGCATAACAATAACAAAAGTAACCTGCTTAGATTAATTTGTCGTAACGCTCGCCACTTTGCGCAATAGCACAAGACAGCGTACAGACTATGGCGAAGGTAAAAGAGTCTAAAACTTCACATCGACAACAGCGAACGCATAAGCCGTCCAAAGCCATCGCTTTGGCTACGTGCGTGTCAGTTCGTTAGACCAGAATGAGATTCGCCAGCTCGAAGGGGGTGGCGCTGGGACAAGACCTTCACCGACAGAGCCTCCGGCAAGGACGCGAAGCGTCCCCAAATGGAGGCCATGCAGAGCTTCGTCCGCGAAGGCGATAGAGTGTTTGCCACTCGATGGACCAGCTGGCCCGCAACCTCGATGGCCTGCGGAGAATAGTGCTGGGTCTGACGGAGTGGGTCGTTCATATCGTCTTTGTGAAGGAAAACTTGACCTTCACCGGTGTATACACATCCGTCGCCTGCCACCGGAAACGTGAAGCTGCGACACCGATGATGGTGTACTTAATTCGATTCAGTTCGATCGTTTGGCCTAATACTCCAGGATTCGCATTGAAATGCTTCAGCCAAAATTTGTAACTAAGCACGACCACTGGTTGTGGATCCTGCCTATCGATTGCGTCAGACGACTGAATCCCACGACCCAACAAAGGCGATACGCCCAGAAAGTCGAATCCGTTTGCCGTTATGGAGGTAGCTTGAACCTCCTCTGGGTAATCACCTCCCGTCAGCGGTAATGACCTGTCATCCGTTGCTATCAGATCCTCTACGGCAGGTGACTGACGGAGAATTCGAATCTGTTGTTGGTTCAGGAGAACTGGTCCCTCATTACCCGTCTTACTCTCAACAGTGAGGCGAACGATGCGATCGGCGTCTCTATAGGGAAACGGATGTATCAGAGCTGCATAGACGACGCTGAATACCGCAGTCGTTGCTCCGATACCGAGCGCCAGCGAGAGTACTGCTGCCAGTGTGAATCCCGGATTCTTGCCAAGCTGCCGCAGTGAGTGGCGGAGATCCTGAAGCATGGTCTGCATTGCGGGTTCCTCGCGGTACTTGCTCATCATGATCGAATACGATCTCTACTCGTGGCAACTCCTGCTCAACGTCGTCGTTGTTGGACAGGAGCTTTTTTAACAGAGATAGATGAGAAGATGGCTTTGCTAAGCCGACTTCGGGGAAACGGCGAAATCCGTGAACTAAAGCATGTGTGCGAAAGCTGATCGGGCGCCCATTCTCCAACGAGAAGACCGAAAGCGGCGAGAAGGCTCGCCGCGATCACCTCATTTTCCTCTTGCTTACCGAGGGGAGCGGTTGATATGCTGACTCGGTAACCGAGGGGAGCGCCTCAGTGAGTAAACCAGCCGATTTCGTACAAGGGACGCTGGACGTTCTGCTTTTGAAGATTCTTGCTCTTGAACCGTTGCATGGGTGGGCGGTGAGCCAGCGGCTGAAGGCTGTCTCCGGCAATGTGCTGCAGGTGAGTGAGGGGTCGTTGTATCCGGCACTGCACAAGCTGGAGGTGGGTGGGTGGATTACGGCGGAATGGAAGCCGACGGAGAACAACCGGCGCGCGAAGTTCTACTCACTGACGCGTGCTGGACGGAAGGCGCTCGCAGAGCAGGCTGCGGATTGGGAGCGCCTCGCGAGTGCGGTGTCGCAGGTGTTGCGGCTTGAGGAGGCGAAGTGATGAAGATGTCGCGCTGGCTCTCCAGTCTTCCCCTGCGAATGCGGACGCTATTTAAGAAGCGTGCCACGGAGATGGAGTTGGATGAGGAGATCCGGTTTCATGTGGAGCGGCAGGTGGATGCCTCGGTGGAACGAGGGTTTTCGCCGGAGACGGCGCGAGGGATGGCGATGAAAGAGATGGGCAATGTAGAGCGGCAGATGGAGCAGTGTCGCGAGGTGCGTGCTTGGCAGTGGCTGGAGATTCTGCGGGCGGATGTTCGTTTTGGCTGGCGACAGTTGATGAAGCGCAAGGTGACGACGACGGCGGCGGTGCTCTCGCTGGCGCTGGGGATTGGAAGCTGCGTGGCGGCGTTCCGGTTGGTGGACGCTTTGTTTCTGCGGCCTATGCCGGTGAGCGATCCTGCGAGCCTATATGTGGCGGCCTATACTCGGCAGCCTACGGAGTATCTGCCTGGCTTTTCTGAGATCAACTCGTATCCGCTCTTTGAGCATGCACGTGACGTGATGAAGGGGGAGGCCGAGGTGGCGGCGGCTTCGACGATGAGCCATATCGATTTGACGTATGGCTCGGATGCGGAAACAGAGAAGGCTTACCGGCAATGGGTTTCTGGAGAATTGTTCTCCGTACTTGGGTTGAAGCCGGTGATGGGGAGGCTCTTGACGGAAGACGACGATCGCGTGGTGGGAAAGAGCCCTTACGCTGTGATCTCGTATGACTACTGGCAGCGGAGATTTGGGCGGGATCCGAAGATCGTTGGACGCAAGTTCCGCATGGGCGACAACGTGTATGAGATTGTCGGTGTGGCGCCAAAGGGTTTTACGGGAACCGAGCCAGGAACGATTACGGATATTTTTGCTCCGGCGAAGATGGAGCCCGATCTACTGAAGAGCAATTTGTTTTATTTCCGAATGTTCGTGCGGCCGAAGGCCGGTGTGAACCTCATGGTGCTGAGGGGCAAAATGAACGCGGTGTATCAGCAGTGGGAGAACGAGCGGATGAAGAGTTTCCCCAAGGACGTGGCGTCCGCCTTTACAAAGGTGACGTTGGAACTGAACGCTGCCGGCACTGGCGCTTCCAACCTGCAGAGCGAATATGGATCTGCGCTGACGGTGCTCGGTGTACTGGTGGGACTGGTGCTGCTGATCGCTTGCGCAAACGTCGCGAACCTGATGGCGGCACAGGCAGCGGCGCGGACGCGGGAAATGGCGCTGTGGATGTCACTGGGGTCGGGGCGGGCGCGCTTGGTGCGGATGGTGATGGTAGAGAGCGCGATGCTGGCGCTCATGGCCGCAGCTTTGGGTATGGCGTTTGCATGGTGGGCCACGCCGTATGTGGTGAGCCGGATCAATCCGCCGGACGATCCGGCACGGCTGGCGCTTTCGGCCGACTGGATGGTGGTTGGCTTTGGGACGGCGTTGGCGCTCGGTGTGACGGTGCTGTTTGGCATGCTGCCGGCGCTGCGTGCTTCGGGGGTGCGTCCGGTAAGTGCGCTGAAGGGTGGCGAGGAGCCATGGTCGAAGACGAAGTGGATGCAGGCAATGATTGCGGCGCAGGTGGCGTTCTGCTTTGTAGTGCTGTTTCTGGCGGGGCTGTTTGCGATGACGGAGCCGAAGCTGGCGCGGCGGCCGATGGGGTTCGTGGCGGAACGGCTGCTGTTGTTAGACACGGTGACGCGCTTGCCGCCGCCGCCGGTGAAGTGGGACCAGAGTGCAGCGGTACTGCGTAATGTGCCGGGAGGCGACTGCGTTGGAGAATTGGCCGCTGCTGAGCGGGGCGCAACACAATGACCGGGTTTCGGTGAACGGCTCCACGCCTAGTGAGGTGCTGGCGTTCTTTCTTGAGGTGTCGCCGGGGTGCTGGATGCGATGCGGATTGGGATGGTCGATGGCAGGGACTTCCGTGAGAACGATACGACGCCGAGTGTGGTGATCGTAAACGAGGCGTTTGCCAAACAGTACTTCAGTGGGCGGAGCCCTGTAGGACAGTCGTTCGATACAAGGCCAGCGTTTGGGCCGAGCGTGCATTACGAGATCGTGGGTTTGGTAAAGGACGTGATGTATCGCTATGTGCGCGAGCAGATCTTACCGCAGGCGTATCTGCCGCTGCATCATACAGCGACGGCGGCGGGTTCGGTGGCGGCTGCGTTGCAGCCAATGCGCGGAGTGACGATTGTGGTGAGGACGTCGAATGACGTTCCGATGCAGATGGCTGAGGTGCTGCGGCGGGCAGTGACGCGGGCCGACCCGGAGTTTCGCGTGAGTACAGTGACGACGCAGACGCAGTTGATTGAGACACAGACGATTCGCGAACGGCTACTGGCGCGGTTGGCGGAGTTCTTTGGAGCTGTGGCGCTGCTACTGGCGGCGATTGGGCTGTATGGCGTTCTGAATTATTCGGTCGTACAGCGAGAGCGCGAGCTTGGGGTGCGGATTGCACTGGGAGCAGCTGCTGCTAACATCGCTCGGCTGGTGACGGTGCGAGTGATGGCGATGGTGGTGCTGGGTGCAATTGTGGGTGTCTTGTTGGGATTGGTCTCATTGCGGTATGTTGAGGCGCTTTTGTATGGAGTAAAGGGCACGGATGTTTCGATGCTTGCTGTGCCGTGTGCGGTATTGCTGGGCGCGGCGTTGCTGGCTTCGTTGCGTGCGGTGTTGCGTGCGGTGTTGCGTGCGGTGCAGATCGATCCGGCAGTGATGTTGCGCGCCGAGTGATGCGCTATAAGGTGAAGGGGCTTGATGCCATCTTTGGTTTGACGACAGGCATGAGAGGCTCCTTTGGGTAAGGAAGCCGAGCGTGCTTCATTGGACCATACGCACACTTCCAGAAATGAAGCCGAGCATCATTCGAAGATGTTATACCCAGTCAAGTGATTGGTATCAGGAAGCGCGTTATGTTGACCAAACAGCAGTTGCCCAAAAACGTTAGTATGGTGGCGATCCATGCGGCCACTGCGTGTGTGAAGGTAAGCTAGAGAGCCTCAATGTTCGTTTCCCCACGTTGCGACCCGTCCCGAACCCATCATATCTGATCTGAGGAGCGTAGCTGGACCGGTGAAATCCGTAGGCCGTTAAAGGCGTCCTACGGAATTGAGGGCGATTGGCCAGACGCTGCCCGCGTGCATCGCTTTGTCCGCGGGAGAAGTAAAGATGCTTATGCGCGAGAAGCTCTCGGAGACTTCGCGCGCTTTCCCGCCTGGACGTGGCGCAATATGGATGTGCTAGCGTTTGTGGACTGGCTCGATCACTTCAATCAGAAAATTGCGCGGCAGGAGCGCGTGGCGTTCTACGGTCTTGATCTATACAGCCTGCATGCATCGATACGGGCTGTCCTGGATTACATGGACAAAGTAGACCCAGAGGGCGCACAACGGGTCCGCTACCGGCACGCGTGCTTCGATCACTTTGGGGGAGACACGCAGGCCTACGGCTATTGACTTAATGGCGGGCAGAGATCATGTCTATGCCGCCTCTTTAAAGACCAAGCTCGAAGGGGCGTTGGCTAATGTCACACCTCGGAGCGTCAAAGGTGCTATACACGAGAAGATGGCTAAGCATTCTCCTTTCCTAAAATATCCTGGCCCTCCATCCGTCTACATCAGTAGATGACGCAAATGCCGAGCAATTCGACCATCATCGAACAGGACCAGCTCATCTCGCAAGCGATGGAGAGGGACGAGCCGCGGCTGCGCAATTTCATTCGCAAGCACGTAGCCGACAGCGGTGACGCCGAGGACATCCTTCAGGAGGTCTTCTTCGAGCTCATCTCGGCCTACCGCCTCATGAAGCCTGTAGAACACGTAACGGCATGGCTCTTCCGCGTAGCTCGCAACCGAATGATCGATCTCTTCCGGAAAAATAAGCCGTCTTCACTCAACGATCCCATTGCATCAGCTGAGGACGGCGACACGCTCCTCCTCGAAGACCTCTTGCCCGCGCTCGATGCCGGTCCTGAAGCGGCCTTTGCCAGGAACCTGCTCCTGGACGCACTGGAAGAGGCTCTGGAAGAGCTCCCCGAGGGGCAGCGGGAGGTCTTTATTGCTCATGAGCTTACTGGCCTCAGCTTCAAGGAGATATCTGCCGAGACCGGCCTTAGCGTCAACACGCTGCTCTCGCGCAAGCACTACGCCGTGCTCCATCTGCGACGAAGACTGAAATCCATCTACGACGATTTTGCAAAGGAATAAGGAGACAAAGATGCGTCAACATCGCCTGATCAAAGGACTCAAAATTATGCTGTTCGTGCTCGTGGCTGCCGTGGTGCTTGGCTTCGTGGTCAAGGGCTTGTGGAACGCTCTGATGCCCGATCTCTTCGGATGGCACCTGATCACCTTCTGGCAGGCCATCGGCCTTCTCCTCCTCAGCAAACTTCTCTTCGGCGGCTTTCATCGTCACGGTGGCGGTGGACGCAATCAATGGCGGCAGCGCATGAAAGAGCGCTGGGAGCACATGTCCCCCGAGGAGCGCGAGAAGTTCCGCAAGAGGATGCGTTGCGGCCGCGGACCGTGGACATCTCCCGCCGAGTCTCCCGCCGAACCGCAGATATAGATTCGGCACTGACCGAAACGTACTAAAAGCGACACGCAGAGGATTTTATGAACCACTTTGAGACTCGAAAAACAGAGATTGCGCCAAGTCCTCCATCCCCGAGCCGTACAAGCACCGGTGTTGAGTTGCAACATGGCCGCCGAGGCATGACAGCCAACGTCTCATCTAGCGATCGGGTCGTTGAATTGGAGCTGGAGAACTCTCGACTACAGCAACTGGTAGCCGAACTACTGATCAAAAATCATCACCTTCGCAAGGTGGAGTAATCGGCTCGCACCCAAAGAGCGATCCAGGCTGCCTTGAAATCCTGGCGGAGCAACGTCGCTTGTCGTCAGACAAAAGAAAAGACGGCGCCCCTCAATCGATCAAGAGCGCCGCACCCTTCATTCACCTACCGATGCCAGTGCATCTTCCAGCCAAGGTACTTACTGGCGGCCTCATGCACAGGCCCAGCCGTGGTCGAGAAGTTCGCCGCCACATGGTGCTCGAAGCCGTTCTCGCAGATGTAGCGCAGCAGCTCCTGCATCTTCGGAATCTCCACTACACCCGCTCCGCCAAACGTTTGCAACGGATCATTCGTAAACGCTCCCTCGCCAACATAGCCGGTAATCTGCCCGTTGAAGTCGTCGGTTGAAAAGCGCGCGAAGCTCATCGCGCCGGCCTTCACCGTGCCATCCAGAGTTCCATACGTGTTGTCCTTGCCCACGGTGCCCGCGATAATCTGCTGGAAGTCCATCTTCACCTCATTGAAGAAGTGCTTGGGTAGATTTGAGCAATGGAAGCACACCGCCTTGTCCGGATTGTCGCCGTAGTTGTTGTTCCACTTCACCAGCGC
>Ga0193716_1000074_pt1 | contig 57308 bp, 52 predicted proteins | sample U2c1metaG_FD_145901 | JGI IMG/M metagenome (GOLD analysis project Ga0193716, IMG submission 145901) | Soil microbial communities from a riparian zone of the East river system, Colorado, United States - U2c1 | ecosystem: Environmental > Terrestrial > Soil > Riparian zone | place: USA: East River...
AACCAGCGCGGCATCGCCAACTATTCCTATCTGCCCGTCTATAGCCTGAGCGGTAATACCTCGGAGTACCAGTTCGGCAATACCTCGTACAATATGGCTTCTCCGGCAGCTTATGACGCCAACATAAAATGGGAACAGACGGCAACCTGGAACGGCGGCATCGACTATGGCTTCCTCAACAACCGCATCACGGGCGCCATCGACATCTACTCCAGCAAGACCAGCAACCTGCTAAATACCGTACCGGTACCTGCAGGCTCCAACTTCAGCAGCTACCTGTTGACCAACGTAGGCAACATGACCAGTAAAGGCGTCGAGTTCGCCATCAGCGCCAACCCCGTCCGCACAAAAGACTGGACCTGGAACGTCAATTTCAACGTGGCATATAATTCCAACAAGATCACTAACCTGACCGCAACCAGGGATACTACCTATGTCGGTGCTGTGTCGGCCAACAATGTCCAGATCAATTCAGTCGGTCATTCCGTGAGCGAATTCTATGTCTACCACCAGATGTACAATAGCGCTGGAAAGCCGATCGAAGGGGTCTACCAGGATATCAACCACGACGGGATCATAAATAATCAGGACCTCTATCATTATAAATCACCCTTCCCGCCTTATATCCTGGGCTTCAGCACGGATGTCCGGTATCAGAAGTGGACGCTGAGCACGGTACTCCGCGCAAATATTGGCAACTATATGTACAACGGACTTTCTACCAACGCCATCCAGGCCAACGTGTTCAACCCGCTGGGTTACCTGGCCAATACCTTGAAGGATGTTCTGACCACACCGCTCTACTATAGTAACCCGCAGTCGGATTATTATGTACAGAATGCGTCTTTCTTAAAGATGGATAACCTCGGACTGTCCTACAACGTGGGTAAGGTCTTCGGCAACAATGCCAGCCTCCGTATCAATGCAAACTGCCAGAACGTGTTCACCATCACCAAATACAAAGGCCAGGACCCTGAGCTCTACGGCGGGATCGACAATTCCTTCTATCCCCGTCCAAGAACTTATGTCCTCGGCGCAAATCTTCAATTCTAACGATCAACTATAACAATATGAAACCGAGCATAAGATATTTTTACGTCGCGGTGCTGCTCGTAAGCACACTCTCCTCCTGCACCAAGAACCTCAACCGGGAGCCGGCGAATACCAATACGGCCAATATCCAGTATAGTACCAGGGAAGGCTACAAGCAGGTGCTGGCGAAAGTATATGGCAGCTATGCCCTCATCAGCAGCCAGGGGACGGGAACGTCCGACATCAATGTTTCCGGTATTTCTGACGTTGGAGAAACCGATTTCATAAGACTGCTGTTCAACATGCAGGAGCTCACGACCGATAACGCTATCTGCGCCTGGAACGACCCCAACCTACAGGGATTTCATAACTTTAACATCGCCTCCAACAATGTCTATCTGGCAGCGATGTACGATCGCAGCTTCTTCCAGATCGCCGTCGCCAACGATTTCATCCGCCAGTCTACGGACGCCCAGCTGACAGCACGGAAGTTCTCCTCTGCAGACATAGACAGCATTCATCACTACCGGGCTGAAGCACGCTTCCTGAGAGCTTATCAGTACTGGCTGCTCATGGATCTCTTCGGTAACCCGGCCTTCGTCACGGAGAACGACCCGGTGGGCGACTATATCCCCAAACAAATACAACGTGCCGACCTGTTCGCCTATATAGAGTCCGAGCTAAAATCCGCCGACTCCAACCTGATCGCCCCACGGCAGAACGAATACGGCCGCGCCGACCAGGCAGCCGAATGGGCCCTGCTCGCACGGATGTATCTGAACGCAGATACCTATCTCGGAGCGGGTCATGATCACTATACCGACGCGATCACCTATGCCACGAAGGTCATCAATGCCGGATTTTCACTAATGCCCTCCTACGCGAACCTCTTCAAGAGCGACAACAACCTCAACAATCCCGAGATTATCCTACCCATACCCTACGACGCCACCAACGCCCAGAACTACGGGGGGACAACCTTCCTCATCTGCTCGGCGCATAACACCGTCCCTGCGGACGACCAGGCCTTTGGCATCCCTGGCGGCGGCTGGCTGGGTAACCGGAGCACCTCCCCGCTTCCCACAGCATTCGGCGACTACAGCGGCGCAACCGATCAACGCGCCCTCTTCGGCCCCGGAACTATGGCCGTCAATTCCATCTACGATTTTACCCAGGGCATAGAAGTGTATAAGTTTTCTAACAAGACGTCTACAGGCGCCACACCTTATTCGCCCGACGGTGTCCTTTGCAGCACAGACTTCCCCCTGTTCCGGCTGGCGGAGATGTACCTCGTGTATATCGAAGCCGTGGCAAGAGGAGGTGGCGGCGGCGACGCAGGATTGGCGCTGAGCTATTTCAACAAGCTGCGCACAAGAGCCTATGGCAACGGAAATGGCAGCGTAACAACTTATTCGCTCAACGACATTCTGAACGAACGCCAGAAAGAACTCTACTGGGAAGGCTTCCGCCGCACCGACCTCATCCGCTATAATATGTTCACCGGCGGGAATTATCTCTGGCCCTGGAAAGGCGGTGTCGCGGCCGGCACGGCCGTAGATGCCCACCTCAATCTGCTGCCCCTGCCAGCAGCAGAGACCAACGCCAATCCCAATCTCATTCAGAATCCGGGGTATTGATCTTCACCATTCAAATCACTATTATGCGCAAATTATTATATAGCTTCCTGGTCCTCGCCGCCTTCTCCTGCAAGAAGGAAGGGGCCAAACTATCCCTGAACCAGAACACGGCTTTCACCGCCGCGCTGAAGGCTTCATCGGACAGCGTCGCCCTCGCACCGGCCAACGACAACGACTCCGTTCTCACCATCTCCTGGCCGGCCGTCAACTACAGCGCCAGCCTCGCAGTGACCTACACCCTGGAATTGGACGTCCCGGGCGATACTTCCGGGACCACGCCCTGGGGAAAAGCCCAGAAGTTCGTCGCCGGCAACAATGTGCTGTCTTATTCCTTCGCCGGAAAAGACCTCAACAACCTGATGCAGACCCTGAATTTCTTCAGCCCTTCAAAGATAGTTTTCCGCGTCCTGTCGGATGTCGACCAGTATAACGGTTCCACCTCAGCGATACCGACCATCTATTCTTCCGCCATCAGTGTCACTGTTGCTCCTTACCTGTCCAACCTCTGGGTACCAGGCGCCTACCAGAACTGGGACCCAACCACAGCTCCTATCCTGAATCCGGTTTCGGGCCACGCCGGGCTGTTCGAAGGGTATGTCAACATCACAGGTACGGGTAACCAGGGCTTCAAGTATACCAATGCCCCGGACTGGAACCACACCAACTACGGTGACGCTACGGGCGAAGTAGGCGGCGGAGCATTGACAACCGACGGCAATGCGGGCGGTCTCTCCGTAGCCAACGGCGGTTACTATGAGCTCTCGGCTAACCTCACCAGTAATACCTGGTCGACGACACTTACCACCTGGGGCATCATCGGCGACGCCACCCCCGGCGGCTGGAACACCGACACCCAGCTGACCTACAACGCCACCGACAGCGTCTGGACCGTAACCTGCGCCATGATCCAGGCAGGTTCTTATAAGTTCCGAGCCAACGGCGCCTGGAACATAGACTTCGGCATCGACAACGCAGGCAATCTCGTCTACGTAGACAATCCCCTCCTCACATACAACGGTCCGCAGAATAATCTGACGGTTCCTGCGGACGGGATCTACAAGATCACCCTGGACCTGCACAAGTCACAACATTATACGTATAGCGCAGTGAAACAATAAATAGTATGAAAATGAATCTTTTTTGCTTTTTGTTGGTGGCCCTGCTGTCCTGCAGCAAGAGCCACCCCGTATCTCTTCCCCCGGTGACGCCGCCGGACACGACGAAGACGAAGACAACAAACACAGACACTATACCCGCGCAGTACGGAACGCCCTTTGCCGCCGTCCCGGACCCACGTGATGTATCCATCTACCAGGTAAATATCCGCGCATTCAGCAGCACCCACAACCTGCAGGGCGTGAGTAAACGCCTGGACCAGATCAAGGCTCTCGGGGTGAACACCATCTACCTGATGCCCGTCTATCCGGTCGGCACACTCAAGGCGGCGAACTCTCCCTATTGCATCCGGAATTTCGATTCTGTAGGCACGGAATATGGGAACCTTACGGACCTGCGTAACTTCGTCGACGGGGCACATAGCCGGAACATGGCCGTCATCCTCGACTTCGTAGTGAACCAGACCTCCTGGGACCACCCCTGGATCACCCAGCACCCGGACTGGTATGTGCACGACGGCAGCGGCAGGATCGAACAGCTGTCGACATATTCGGACGTTGCCGCCCTCAATTTCTCGAACACCGCCATGCGCTCGGCTATCATCAACTCTATGCGCGGTTGGGTGTATAGAGCAAACATCGACGGCTTCCGCTGCGATTTCGCAGACAACCCTCCCATCGATTTCTGGCAACAGGCGATCGACACCCTGCGCAATATCACCACCCACAAGCTGCTGATGCTGGCGGAAGGCACACGCTCGACCAACTACTCTGCCGGATTCGATTATAATTTCGGATTTCAGTTCTATGGCGGCACGCTAAAGGGCATCTTCGGCGGCGGCGCCGTCACGCAGATCGACAATTCGAATACGGTGGAGTACACCGGTACTTCAGGCACCAACCAGATCGTCCGCTACATCACCAACCACGACGTCGACGGCTCTGATGGCTCCCCCGTCACCCTCTTCGGAGGCAAGGCAGGAAATATGGCCGCATTTATAGTCATCGCCTATATGAAAGGCGTACCATTCATATATAATGGGACAGAAGTGGCATTTCCAACCGCTATCACCTTTCCCTTCACATCGGTGGTGATCGACTGGACCTTGAACCCGGATGTAACGGCGCAGTATACCCAGGTTATCGGCCTGCGCAACAACAGCACGGCCATCCGCCGCGGCACACTGGTGTCATATGACAACAACGACGTCTGCGCCTTCACAAAAACGGCCCCGGGCGACACCGTCTTCGTCATGGTCAACCTGCGCAATACCGCCATTACCTATACCGTCCCCGCCAACCTGCAGAACACAGCCTGGTCGGATGGCTTCGATAACAGCGCCCGGTCACTCGGTACGCAGTATTCGCTGCCAGCCTATGGCTTCATCGTCCTGCGCAAACAATGACGGCCGGCGCGCAATGACCACCAGCGGGCACCGTCGGCCGTTCCGGCGCCAACCCGCCCGCGCTGATCCCTATCCCAATATCGTTCTGAAGGTGAGGTTGACCCTTGGTTGCCTCACCTTTTTCGTCTTGGGCAACGCATGCAGCCAGTGAGTCTGGCAGGTTCCTCGCATAACCAGCAAACTGCCGGACTCCAGCAGCACCTCTACCAGCTGCCCTGTCCCTTTGTGTTTGAACTGAAACTTCCGCTCCGCCCCAAAGCTGAAAGACGCAATGGCCCCATCCTTTTCCAGCTCTTTCTCATTGTCGCTGTGCCAGGACATACCCTCATCTCCTCCGTGATAAAGATTCAGAAGGCATGAATTATAAGATGCCCCCGAGACCTCCTCGGCTTTCCGTTTCAGAGCCCGCAGGTCATCGGTCCAGGCAAGCGCCTGTTTTGTCGTCTTCGAATAGGTGTAAGAGTAAGTTTCGTCGCCATACCAGGCAACCTTTCGTTTGGTCTGGACAGGCTTCCCAAACATGATGAGCTCATCATTCCGCCATTCGATAGTGGTCAGCAGGCGGCCGAGATAATGCTGCGTTTCTTTTAGCGTAAATATCTTGCCGTAATAGTCGGCAGCCCCGTCGTAGGGCAATAGGTTCACGACAGACGCAGTATTGAATAGGTCCATGTATCATAAAGCTCCCGGAGCAAAGATACAATTATTCCGACCGCAGGTTCTCTACCGGGTTGGCCAGCGCCGCCCTGATCGTCTGAAAGCTGATCGTCGCCATCGCAATAGCCAGGGTCACGAGTCCGGCGACCGGGAAGATCCACCACCCAATGGAAATATGATAGGTAAAGTTTTCCAACCATTTGCTCAGCGCATACCAGGCAATAGGAGTCGCCAGCACAAAAGCCAGAATGACCAGCTTCACAAAATCCCTTGAGAGCAGGCCCGTAATTTGCGACAGGGAAGCCCCCAGCACCTTGCGTACACCTATTTCCTTGCGCCTTTGTTCCATTACCAGCGAAACAATTGCAAACAATCCAAGACAGGACAACAGTACGGCAATAACAGCCGCCGAGCAGAAGATGGATGAGAGGCGCTGTTCCCGATCGTACCAGCGGCGGGTGTTCTCCGTAAGATAAGAAGGACGGATCTCATTGTCCGGTTCTATCGCTTTATAACTCGTGCTTACCAGGTTCATTGCCTTTAAGGGATTGTCGGTCCGCACCTTTACTAGTATATAATCCAGCGCATGCCCCTTTCTGATCTGCAGGGTCAGGGCATCGAGCTTTTCCCGCATAGAAGAGAACCGGATATCCGGTATTACCCCAATGATCTTCCATTTAGGTTTTGCACTATCCGTATAAAACGATAGGCCCACTACATCCTTGACACCAAACTGCCTGGCCATAGTTTCCGTGACGACTACCGTATTTGCCAATGCCGAAGTATCGGAAGGATGATCCGGGCTGAAGTCCCTGCCGGCTACCGGTTTGATGCCCATCGTCTTTAAGAAATCATAATCCACCGTTATGACATCCGTCATGATCGATTTACTCTGCCAGTCAAATCCAATGGAATGCTGACTCTGGCTGCCATCCTCCCCGATGCCGACATTGACCGCGCTGCCGGACACGCTTATCACCTGAGGCTGGGACTGTAGTTTCGCCCTTAGCTCAGATATATACCGAAAGGTGTTTTCAGGTCTTCTCACCGGGATGCTGATTATCGACTCCTGCTCAAAACCCAGGGAAGCGGTCCGCAGATGTTCGAACTGCCTGTAGATAACCAACGTCCCGCAGATGAGCAGGCTGGCCATGACAAACTGGAAAGTAATAAGTCCGTTGCGTAACCAGGACACCCGGTTGACCGACACCTTACCTTTTAATATCTCTACCACCTGGAAGCGGGAAACCAGCCAGGCCGGGTATCCGCCGGCAAGAAAGGATACCAGCAGGACACCTGTCAGCGTGATGATCAGCACCGATGGCTGCAACAATGCCTTCAGCTCAAGCTTCTCCGTGAACAAGGTATTAAAGGGCTCCAATACGGTCAGTGTTATCAGTACTGCCAGTATGATAGCGATGAGACAAAGCAACAGGCTCTCCGTCCACAGCTGCAAAAAGATCTGTTTCTTGCCTGCGCCGACGGTCTTTCGGATCCCGACCTCCCGGGCACGGGTGAAAGCACGCGCCACATTGAGGTTGATAAAATTAAAACAGGCGATGGCCATTACAACAATGGCTATGATGACCAATATGTATAAATAAGATTTGCTGATAGTGTTGCCCGCCCCCAGCACGGCGTCAAAATGCAGGTCATCGAATGGCAGGAATTTATAGGTCAAAAAGTCTCCATTCGCATCGCGACGGTAACCCTCACTCTTCAGCTTCTCGTCATTGACAAGATGATGTCTCTTAACCAACTGCCGCATGCTTTTTTCCAGCTGCCTTGGTGTTACCCCCGGAGCAGCCTGTACATAAACCGGATGATGTTGAGCATCCCAGTTGTTCTTCAATTCGGCATAATTTCTATTGAGCTCAATACGCGCCAGTATATTATAGCGGATAGACGAATTGGAAGGGGGGTCCGCAATGACGGCAGAGACCATGAGGTCCTTCCATTCCCCGGTGATCTTTACTCCCACCATTTTGCCAACAGGAAATTCATTACCAAAGAGCGCTGCTGCCACCGATTCATTGATCACCACTTTTCCGAGGTCGGCAAGCGGCGCCACTTTCTCTCCGGATACGATAGGAAAGGAAAACATGCTGAAAAAGTCGTTGTCGACAAGACTGATGCCCTTATTTATCTCCTTACTCCGGTAACGAATACCCGATCCACCGTTCATAATGGAACTTAGCTTTGCGACCCCGGGCACTTCGGCTTTTATGGCCGGCCCTATCGGATAGCTCATGTCATCCCATCTTTCATCCCCGGTGGGATCGAAGCTCATCCCATATACTTTGTAGAGACGGTCCTTATTTTGTTGAAAAACGTCATAGGTAAATTCCCGGTAGACGGTCAGGAAAAGCAGGATGCAGCAGGCAAAGGCCACCGTCAGTCCAAGGATGTTGACAGTTGCATTGAGCTTATTCTTCACCAGGTTCCGCCAGGCGGTGAGAAAATAGTTGCGTATCATTTTGGTAGTGTCCTCCGACGCCTTTCGTAGCAAAGGGTCGACCATTTTTAGGACACGCTGAATTTCAACTATTTATGGTTTATGACGCGGCTAAACTGTTCGTTTTCAATACACCCGCTGTTCAGATTTGTTTATCGCTCTCAAACTAGTGATAATGAAACCTGCACTGAATAATATGCAGTCTTTTATCTCTAATAGCATAAACCAATCTGTGTTCGTCTGTTATTCGGCGACTCCAGAAACCAGAGAGATCGCCCTTTAGGGGTTCCGGTTTTCCAATCCCTTTAAACGGAGAACGTAGTGTATCTTTAATAAGATCATTGATTCGTTGCAGGATCTTTCTATCCTGTTCCTGCCAGTAGAGATAATCTTCCCATGCATTCGTTTGCCATACCAGTTCCATTGCTATTTCTCAATTAGCTTGTTTTTAAGAAATTTCCCCTTATTCATTTCCGCTATGGATTCCTCTAATCTTTTTCTATTTGCTTTGTTGCTGGTTAAATGTAAGGTCTCTTGAAGGGCATTGTATTCATCCAGGTCCATTACTACAACATTTTTACCTTGTGTTCTGGATACGACAACAACTTCTTTGTCATCATTCACCGAATTAAGGTTATCCGCAAGCTTTTTTCGGAACTCTGAAAAATTAACGACTTTCATGATGTTCTTATTTAAGTACAAAAATAAGTACATATTTTGATAAATCCAAACAAAAAAACAGGGCACCTGAAAGCCAGGGTTGCCTGCGCAGCCTAAGCGCATCAATGCGCCTCCAATTCCACCTTCGGAGCCGGCGGAGCACCGGCCTCAGCTGCCTTTTTCTTCCGGATGGTTACCACCACCAACGGAATACAGCACGCATTCAAAAGGAAGAGCAACAGGAAAGCATCCATATAACTAAGCAGGTAAGTCTGCCGGACTACCGTGGCCTCCAACGCGGCGAGAGCCTGACGGGCGGTGGCGCCGGCGGAGATAAAACGATTCGTGGCGAGGCTCAGCCGTTCCTGCGTGGCAGGGTCGGTAGCGCCAATATGAGAGACGAGAATAGTGCGATTGAAAGCAACCCGGTGCGCGATATACGTATTGATAAGGGCGATCCCAAATGAACCTCCCATCTGCCGCATCATATTGTTCAGCGCAGCGCCCTGAGGAATATCCTTCGGTGCCAGCTCAGAGACGGCCAGCGCAGTGAGCGGCACGATCAGCAGGGCGGCGCCAAGAGCGCGGAAGACCAGCGGCAACGCGAAATTGCCGCTACCGGAAGACAGGTTGGACTGGGACATCCAGAAATTAAAGATGGCTGTCAGTCCAAACCCAAGAATGACCAGGTATTGCGGGCGGAGCCCTCTCTGCATCATTTTGCCCAGGAAGGGAGAGATAGCCGCTCCAAGCAACACCCCCGGCATGATCATCAGACCTGTCTGATAAGCCGTATAACCAAGGATACGCTGGGCAAACAGGGGGAAAACATAGATCGCGCTGAACAGCCCGAACCCAAGAACAAAGGTCATTATCGCCGAAATGGAAAGCGTAACACTCTTCAGTACCCGAAGATTGACAACAGGGAATTTTATCCGCAGCTCCCACCAGACGAAAAAGGTCAGGCTGAGAGCAGAAAGGACGGATAGAAAAATGATATAGTTGGCCGAAAACCAGTCGTCGGTCTCCCCTCTTTCCAATACTACCTGGAGGGAGCCTATCCCGGCGCTTAGCAAGGCTATACCTAGCCAGTCGATCGGTTTTCCCTCCCGGGAACGCTGGGTGGGACGCAGATAACGGATACACAACAGCGTAGCGAGAAGACCAATGGGAACGTTGACAAAAAAGATCCAGGGCCAGGAAGCATTGTCGACGATATAGCCCCCCATGACAGGCCCGATCGAAGGTCCGATGATGACCCCGAGGGCAAAGATGCCGCTGGCCAGGGCGCGGTCCTTTGGAGGAAATGTCTCAAAGAGAATGGCTTGGGAAGTAGACAGCAGTGCACCGCCGCCAAGCCCCTGAAGAAAACGGAAGGCAACCAGCTCCCAAAGATTATTAGATAACCCGCAGAGCGCAGAAGCGACCGTGAACAGGATGATCGATCCGATATAATATTGTTTGCGCCCGATCTTCTCCGCCAGAAAGCTGGTCATCGGAATGACGATGACATTCGCAATAGCATAGGAAGTGATAACCCAGGCCGTATCCTCCAGCGAAGCCGCCAGATTGCCGCTCATAGTATTGATCGACACATTCACGATGGTGGTGTCGATAAGTTCTATTATAGCCGAAATAATGACAGTGATCGTAATGATCCATTTTCTAAAGCCAGTCTCCATGATGAGGCAAAGGAAATATCTTTATTGGAGCATAAATTGTCCAATTGGCTAAAAAAAATGTCGGATCAGGTGGAAAACGCGTCACACCAGATCATGCCTCCGACACCTGCTCCGGCGCCAGCTCGAGCTGGAATTTCTTTGGCTTGACATGATAAGCCCTTTCAAACAGTCGCGAAAAATGCCCGATATTGGTAAAACCCAGCTCATACCCCACTTCCTTTACGGTATGTTTATTCGCGGCCAGCAGTTGTCGCGCCTTCTCCAGTCTCGTATTCTGGAAATACTGGTAGACGCTGACGCCAAAGATCTCCCGGAAAGACTGTTTAAGCTGAGACTCACTCATCAGTATACTGCGGGCAAGATTGGCAATGGTAGGCGGCGCTGAAAGATCACTTACCAACAGCGAGCGGGCTTTAAATATCCGCGCTATAAGATCGGGGTCGCTATTCTTGTTGGGAGCAATGGTTCGTTTACTCAATTGTGCCATAAGCAGGTAGATCAGCTGTAATACACGGACATGATAAAAAAGCCGCTGTAAGGCCTTCTCCACCGGCGGTAGCTTCAACTCGTACAACAAGCTGCGCATCTCCTCTGACATCTGCTCATGGATAAAAAAAGACTGCCCCTGCGTAAGCAGATCGTTCAGATGGGCCCGATGACCTTCTCCCAGCAAAGATTCCAGGCAGGAACGTTTGATCCTGACACAGACCACATTACGCTGCGTATGTGCAGGGAATTCCAGCCTGGCATTAATGGAATGGGCATAGATATTCACACCCTGGTCATAGACCACTTCACTACTTCCGATATAGGCCTTCTCTGGAATATCCAGGTCATAGAACACGATCTGAACACAGTCGAAGGGGTCTCCTGTCGCCTCCTTTATTACCTGGAGCGGAACGTCAAGCCTGTAGAACTGGAAATTAGCATGAAACTCGCTGTTGATATCAACGGCGGCCAAAGTGCCTTCCCCAATGGAAGCCGGTACTTTACGGTAAAAAAAACCTTCCTTGAATCCAAGAATATCTTCGAACATCTTTAATTCGGCATCGCGGCTGTCTGAACCGGTTCGATCCGATACCCCAGAATTGAGTTTATAGCGTATGCGCATAAAGATCATTTTTTGTGGAAAGCTGACATCCACGAAGTGCTTAACAAAATTAGCGCCATATCGTTCAAACTAAAATGGCTCATTCCATCACTTTTTTTTCGATCCGCCTGTCAGGGATAAACCACATTAGCACCACTATCACATACAAGGAGAAAGCCAGCCATGGGTTGATAAAAGCAAGACCAATAGCCACGGCATAGATAAGGACAGATAACTTACCCTTCCAGTCCCTGCCCAGCGCCTTTGCAAGCGGCGAGTCCGCGCCGGCCTAAAATGATTCTCCCCCATCCAGGCCGTCACAAAAGGGATCAGCGAAAGCCAGAACAACAAATTGAGGTTGCTCCAGAGGATCGCGCCATTGATCCTTTCCGCCGCATACATCATATGATGATGGTTGTTCCAGTAGATACCGATATACACAAAACTTAGGACATAGCTCCCCAGCACCGGCATCACAGGAAGCAGATCGCCGATATGGTCTCCGTGGGGAACGCGCAGCTCCAGAACCATTATCGTAATGATGATGGCAATGACGCCATCGCTGAATGCCTCGAGTCTTCCTTTCTTCATTTAGCTAATTTTAGCCTCTAAGATTCGTATGTCCTATTATTCCAGTTCCAGTCCCCAGTCGATTCCCTTCAGGGTCGCCGGCACCCCGTCGATGATCCAGCGGGCAGGCGGCTCGCCTTTCAGGTAGTACCCGAAATATTGGGACAGACGCATGGACCAGTCTTTTCGGTTTCGCCTTTCTCCAAGGCCATGGTCTTCTCCGTTATACTGCATCAGCCATACTTTTTTCCCAAGACGGCGAAGGGCGGAAAAGTATTCGATCCCTTGATACCAGGGAACGGCTCCGTCGGCATCATTATGCATCATCAGCAAAGGCGTGGTTATCTTGTCAGCCCTGAAAAGCGGTGAATTTTTGATGTAGAGGTCCGGGCGCTGCCACAGGGTCGACCCGATACGGCTTTGAGATTTCTCGTACTGAAACTGGCGGCTGATACCCGCAGACCAACGGATCCCACCATAAGCGCTGGTCATATTGGCCACAGGAGCGCCGGCTTCCGCGGCAGCAAACAGATTCGTGCGGGTGATAAGGTAGGCTACCTGGTAGCCACCCCAGCTGTGACCCTGTATGCCGATCTTCGTAGTGTCTACCCATTTAAAACGCGACAGGTAACGAACCGCGGAGATCACGGAATTATAAGCGTCTTCACCTGGCTGGCCTGTCTTGTAGAAGATGTCCGGATCAAAGACCAGGTATCCGTTGCTGACAAAATAAGGGACATTGATGGACGCCCTTACCGGCTGTGGCGCCATATACTGGTAACGCGTTTCGGCATCCCGTTCGTAGAAATAAAAGATGATCGGATATTTTTTGGTACTGTCGAAGTTTTCCGGTTTGTACAGCAGACCTTCACTCATTTTGCCATCGAACATCTTCCAGTGATGGAGCTCGACAGTGAGCCAGTTGAATTCGGACTGCTGCGGATTGATATGACTGAAAGGACGAGCCTTTTCCAGATCCGCAACGGAATTCGTATCGATCAGCCCCGTAGAATAAATGTCATTGGACTTATCATAACTCCCTTTCAAATAAGCAAGCGACCAATTGTTTTTTGCTTTGATAAAACCGCTGTAGCTAAATGGAAATGTCTGCTTTGCCCCAGCCCGCGCAGTCGCCGCACCCGACGCAGCTGACGCGGCGAACCCAGTGTCAAACTTCGTCCCCATCCGGTAAAGCCTTAAACCCGCGGACATATCTGTCCGGTCGAACAGTCGAAACAGCACCAGCTGATCGGCTCTGATCGGATCATCCGAACCAAAGTCACGCTCCTCCCGGCGGGAACGGGCATCATCTTCCAGGTCGACATTACGGAACGTCAACTTATGACGACGGCCATATCCGCTTGTCAGATTCACAGGAGCCGCAGCACCGGTGGGATCGCATTGCCAGATATCATAGCGGTCATAGAGATATACAAAACGATCGCCTTCCTGCCAGCCCATGGTGCCATGCGGCGGCGGATCGTCGGGATGATCGTCCAATTCGTCGTACAACGGAACTTTTATACTGGTAGTGATATTACGGGTCTTACCGCTGGCGATCTCATAGGTATACCAGTTCTTTCCCTTCCAGTCATACCAGAAAATGTATTTTCCTTCCGGGGAGAATGACGCTTCCCCCCTTACTTTTTCCTGCACCAGCCGGCGAGAGCCATCCAGCAGATCGATGAGATAGATATTCTGAAGGTCGTTTTGTTCCCACTGTTGTTGAATACGATAGTTTTTGGAACTCATGCCAAGAGCATAACGCCCGTCACCCTCACGGGAAGGAGTAACCGATTCACAGCCGCCGTCCGCAAGAGGGATGAGCCGGCCGTCGCCAACGACTGAACCAGCCCCAGCGCTTGAACCAGCGCCAATTCCGCCACCCCCGCCCTTTGTCGGCAACATCGCCAGATAGCTGCGCTTCAGCTCACCATTCAATTGCACCAGCTGCTGCGGCGAGAGAAAGTCGTCCTTATAAGTCCACACATCCAGCCGGGCCGTCTCGAAATCCACCAGGTTGGTATCTTTGGGCGGCCTGATGGGAGCCAAACCCAGGAACAGGCGACTGCCGTCCTTGCTGAAATAATTGACAAAGTCGGGACTGACAGTCATTTGTTCGGACCTGCCTGCCTTGTCCTGTCCGGCGCCGCTGCTGACATAAAGTGGCATCGGCGGGAAATGGAATCCTGTAGTATTTATAATGTTGCGGTCTGCCCGCATGACGGCGCTGTCCATACCCGGAGTATAATACCAAAGACGATAGAATTTGACCAGCGCCTTCGTCGCGCTGTCCCTTTCCGCAACAAAGGCCAGCTGACTGCCTGCTTCATCAAGAGCATAGTTGCGGGCATCGTGAAATTGCCTTAGAACGGTATCCACTTTGCTATTACCGGTATTGACCCAAAGGATCAGCGCTTTGGAAGTCGAGTCCCCATTACGGCTGGTAGTTTCTATGACAAGGGTATTGCCTTTTTTGCTAAACTGATATTCGCTGACAAGCGCAAACTTCGTCTCATTTCCCACCTCAAGGTTCCGAAGTATCAGGTCCGTTCCCGCCGTCGTACTATCGGGTCGCTTTTTCTCTGTCGTACTATCGGGTTTCCTTTTCACCGTACTGTCGCTGACTGGTTTTTCCAGCAGATAGGCCAGCCAGGCGCCTTCTTTTTCAGGCACCCGGAAAGATTTTACCCGCGGGATCTTTTTGAGGACATCTGTCCCCAGCCGGATCCAGGCCAGCGTATCTTTAGGAGAAGCTTCAGGTGTCTTTTTATGTATACGCGCATCCCTGATATCCTTATAAAAGGGCTTTATATGAAATACGAGCCAACGGCTGTCCGCAGTGATCGCCGCCATCGCTCCCCTGGGTATTTCTTTTGCATAATCATTCCCTGTTGCCCGAATGACCAGGCGCCCATCACCTTCCTGGGGTACGACCGTATAGACGAGGTATTTTCCATCCGGAGAAAGTAGTTTTTCTCCGATGTTTTCCCAGTGATCGTAGACGGAAGGATCAAGCGGTTTTTTTTGACCAAAGGAAATAATGGTCGGCAAAAGAGAAACGAGCAGCAGGACAAGGCCGGGAAGAAAAGTTTTTCTCATGAACATTTGTTTGGTATTAACGAATTTAAAATAATTCTAAACAAACTACACGAACAATTTCTGGTATGAGGCGTTGAAAAGTCAAACACTCAGAAACATTTTATCATATGAGTACAAAGATCAGCTTCAAAAAAGACTTTACTCTGGGCGACGAGTTTACCGTTCGCCGCATGGGTTATGGCGCTATGCGTATTACAGGGGAAGGCATCTGGGGACCGCCAAAAGACCGCGCCGGAGCCATCAAGGTTCTGCAACGGGCGGTTGAGCTGGGTGTTAATTTCATCGACACCGCAGACAGCTATGGGCCAAATGTTTCCGAAGAGCTCATCGCCGAAGCACTCTTCCCCTACCCCGCAGGACTGATCATCGCCACCAAGGGGGGATTTCTTCGCGGCGGCCCGAATCAGTGGACCATCAATTCCAGCCCCGATCACTTAAAGGAAGCCCTCGAAGGAAGCCTTGCCCGGCTAAAGGTGGACCAGATCGATCTCTATCAGCTGCACCGGATCGATCCCAATATTCCCTTCGAAGAGACACTCGAATTTCTCCAGGAAGTCCAGGAAGAGGGATTGGTCAATCATATCGGACTGTCAGAGGTAAGCGTGGAAGAAATCGAAAAAGCGGAAGAATATATCGACATCGTTTCTGTTCAGAATAAGTACAGTCATGACTACCGCAAATGGGAATCCGTCCTGGAATATTGCGAAGAGACCGGCAAGGCCTTTATCCCCTGGAATCCGATCAATGCCGGCAATATGAGCAATATGAAGAAGGTGGAAGCTGTTGCCGCAAAAGTCGGCGCTACGACCCAGCAATTAGCCCTGGCCTGGCTGCTTTATCATTCGCCGAATAATCTGCTGATCCCCGGCACTTCCAGTGTAAAACACCTGGAAGAGAATCTGGCGGCAGAGAATATCGAACTGACAGAAGACCTGCTCGAAGAGCTGGAAGCATAAATCTTCTTTTATTACTGCAAGACCTTTTTAATATAGAGTTCGATGGCTGCGGGTTTTGTCACCGGGCTCCATCTTTTTAATGGTTTTCCATCGGTGCTTACCAAAAATTTAGTAAAATTCCATTTGATCCGACGGCCAAACCATCCTCCCAATTTGCTTTTTAAAAACTTAAACACTGGATGCGCCGCTGGTCCATTCACATCGATCTTTTCAAACAACGGAAAGGTGACCCCAAAGTTGACCTTACAGGTCTGCTCCATTGTCTCATTGGCCTCAGGTTCCTGTCCGGAAAATTGGTTACAGGGAAAACCAAGAACGACAAGACCCCTGTCCTTATATTTTTGATATAAGGACTCCAACCCCTCAAATTGCGGCGCCAGTCCGCATTTGGTAGCGGTGTTGACGATAAGCAGGGTCTTCCCTTTGTAATTCGCCAGGTTCACCGGCTGACCCTGGGGATTGTTGGGCACCAATTGATAGAACTCGCTTGACATAGAAGGTAAAAGTAGCACAAACCAGCGGACAGCAGACCGTCAGGTCCGGGAAAACTTAGAGCCATCGCAAAACCAAAACCATCCCACAAAGCGAAACCCCGGTGGCGCCGGGGTTTCAATATAAAACTGGTATGCAATCGCTAGACGTTACAAGCAGAAACTGCTTCATGCTAAAGATATAGCATTTAATTGCAATTCCATAGCGGCCTTAAAGATTCTTTTTGCCTCCCCGCCCCCGCCTTCACCAACCGATTTTCTGTTCCTATTTATAAAAACGATTTAGCTTTTGCTGGTCTTTTCTACCATCCTGGTCATTTGAAGCAGAATGCCTACCTACCCCTTTAGGTTTACCTAAGCTCGTATAGGCTGTCTGTCTTTTTTCGCATATATTTTTTATATAATGTGTCTAACCTATTTTTTATCCCACCCTCCTGATTATGAGGATGTCGCCCTTTCGTGACAATAGACGGCGGAACCGCTACATTGTGGACGGCCGGGCCCGGTGTTACAGAATCGACGGTCTGCAGCGCAGCCGCTTGTGAGGCAGAGACAGGCCTGTCCAGGTAATGCGTACCCAGCTTATAACCCGCCGCAATCAACGCGAAACAGATCATTCCCAGGGTTATTTTGTTGACCAGGTGTTTGAAACTGCCATTGAAGTCATTGTCTGGAAAGATAGAAAGACGCCATTGTTTGATTACATTTTTAGGTTGAGCCTCCACGATAGCGGAGATAATCCCCAATTGATTTTTTACATCCTGTTGGATGCTGTTGATGGCCCCGCCAGTCAGCTCCCGGATGGCAGTAGTGTCGGCAGGCGGAGCTATCACCTGTTGATCGGTCAGCTTTTGTTCGAAGCCGGAAGTCTTTTCCTGCAGGTCGCCGATGGTGGTCTGCAAGGTTTTCAATGACTGGTTGGATTGTTTTAATTCTTCCAGTATATCATTGAGGACCTCGTTAATTATTTGCTCGTTCATTGTTGAAAATTAAAAATGATGAAAGATCCGTTGACGAAGACGCGGTTGCTCTTCCGGTTCCTGCTTTTGTGCAGGTTTCAGGTTCTGTTTTAGTTCCAGCTCCTGTTTTTGCCGTAATTTCTCGTTTTGCTCTAAGGTTGCTTCGATCTTTTTCCAGGGGTAGCCGGCTTCGGAGCCGCGGAAGACCACTCGTTGGTCCAGTAAAAAAGCAATCCCCTTTTCACTTTTGTAGATCTTTATTTCCTGCCTCTTCAGCTCCTCTTCGAATGCCCGATAGTCGCAGGCTGTTTCTAGCGTTTGCTGAAGCACTTCCTTCAATCTGTCAAGACGCTGATCTTTACGGAGTGTTTGTTTATCGCTGTCAGGGGACATCTGCCAGGGATGCAAGGTTCGCGTAAGATCATAACGGATTTCCATATCGTTGCAAAACTTGTCAAGCCTATAGATCGTAAATTCGGCCTTCGCCAAACTCCGGTCAAACCCTATCCTGTTGGCAACAATATGAATATGCTGATAAGGCTTGTCCTTGTGCAAAATGGTGACAAACTGATTTTGGTCGAATTCCATCTCCTTGGCACATTCCCTGGAAATTTCGATCCATCTGCTTTTACTGATCCGTTCCCGTTCATGTAGCGACAGAGCTATATGAAAAATAGGCTCCTTTACATTTTGATTTGACTTGATCACTTCATTAAATTGCCGGATCAGGTCCTCTTTTGCTCCAAAACATTGATTGTAAAAAAGAATTTCGGCCCGGTCCTTATAAAGCGGATGTTTTTGCCCATCCTGGCCGATGACCAGCTTATCCTCCAGACAATAACACAGGCATTGACGTGGATACACCACATCGAAAATACGCGATATCATATTAAATTGTTTTTGATCTGCCGGGTCACCTCGCCGACAGTTTGAACGATTTGTTTTATCTCAGCTCTTTCGAGAGCATTGAATTCATCTCCATCCAGTCGTTTCTGGCTAAATGGGTGTAAAACGCCGCATAGATGATATAGCTGACCCTTGAAGGCAAGCACTTCCGGAGGAAGGGTAGCCGGTTTTTTCAATCTTCTTTCCGTCACAAGCCTGTGAACGTATGTGGCAACGCACAGTTCGGCCTTTTTGGCGCAGGCCTCAAGATACCGCTTCTCTATGGACGTAACTTTAAGAGCGATGACGAAATTGCGCCTTTCTGATGCTGATCTAAGCATAACTAAAATTTTAATCCGGCAATATCAACACATTTCCGGGCTCTTTCGGTCATGGATAGATCATTGAAACAAGGTCAATGATATTCAATAAATTAAGGCCATTAATAAAAGAAATCCGTCAGCGCTTTGATCAGCTTTTCCGTTTTGGGCTCGTCAGGGTGCAACTGAGAATTGGCTTCACCGATCTTCTTCTGGATGGTATTAACTTTTTTGTCCCCGAGCACTTCGAACTGGCGCAGGACGGCAGCCATGTCCGTCGTGCTGAAGTTTTCGAAAAGCTGCAACGGTTTTTTCCCGGGGGCCTTAAGCTCTTTTAGGAGCAAGAATACCTGGATGACTTTTGTAAGATGATGGTGGTTATACAGTGTTATCTTTCCGGCAAAAGACTGCATCACTTCGGCCATTTGCGGCTCGACCCCGGCGCTGATCATTTCATCGGTCTGGACCGGCAGCGCCGCATCAAGCAACACCTTTTGTTCATTCACCCACAACAGACAGGTCTCCACCGTTCCCCAGTAATCCGAGAATTTTGTTTTTGGCGTTTTTGCTTTTAAACGAACTGCCATTTCATAATGCAGGAATCGTAGGAACTCCTTTTTGTCGGCAAACTTCTGGTAATGAAATTCAAGGAATTGCGTCAGCTCATATCCATGATAAGAGCAAAGTTTCCGAAACAGCTCATTTAAATAGACATTACTATGAGGATCCCGCGGGAAATACAAAAAATAATCCGGCTTATAGCTCCCTGTCCTATATTCGAAATAGGCAGTAAAATCCCGGGATGGCCTGCGAATAAAGGACTCAAGGCCAAAAACATAGACCAGAAATCGGATAAAGGGCCGATCGTATAGCTTCTTAAAAATAGACATACCGCTTTCAATAATTGAGATCCCCAAATTAATCGAAAGCAGGTCAAAATAAAATGATAAAAATCATCTTTTCCCACGCTGCAGCATAACCGCAGCGAAGACCGGCAGAGAACACCGCCAGAGAGCCTACTCCGCTCTAAGACTCTTTACCGGGGACATCCTCGCCGCCTTTAATGCCTGGAAACACACCGTCACCAGGGCAATGCCAACAGCAAGACAGCCGGCAATGACAAACAGCCACCAATGTATCGGGACACGGTAGGAGAAGTCCTGCAGCCAGCGATTCATCGCAAACCAGGCCAGCGGCGAGGCAATAAGAATAGCGATCATCACCAGCCGGATAAAATCCTTTGACAAAAGAGCTGTTATGCCAGTCAGTGAGCAACCCAATACTTTTCGTATGCCGATCTCCCTGATCCTTTGCTCCGCACTGAAAGCGGCCAGTCCAAATAAGCCCAGACAGGCAATGAGGATAGTAAACAGGGTAAACACACCGATGATCCGCGCCATCCGGTATTCCTGCTCGTATGTACGCTGAAAGTCCTGGTCCATAAAGGAATATTCGAAAGGCTCATCCGGATTCATCCGGGACCAAACGACGCTGAGCCGGCTGATAAGGTCCGGATAATCGCGTGTCTTGACATGCGCAAAGAGAAAATCATTCTCCGTATCCAGCCGGAAACCATAAGGATGTATTGGCTCACGAAGACTCTGAAAATTGAAGTCCCTGACAATTCCGATGATCCTGAAATTATACTTTTGTCTCTGCTGATCGAAGTTGACAATTTTCCCGACAGCTGTCTGCGGATCAAGACCAAGACGCCGTATAGCCGTTTCATTAAAGATGATCCCGTCGGAATCAGAAGGGAATTCCCGGGAAAAGGCATGTCCGCTCGTGATAGTCATGCCCAGCGTCTGCAGGAAATCATATCCTACCCGGCCAAAAGGGATATTGGCGCCATCCGCGACAGACTGCCCCTCCCGGTAAAAACGGAGATCATTGAACGGAGTTTGTCCCGGATAGGTCGTTCCACCCGCCATCGACACAATATGTGGGTCTTTTCCGATTGCTTCCTTCAGCGCTGTAAAATTATCCTGAGCATGTTGCGTCCTCAAAGGGATCACCAACTGCTGATCCTTCTGAAAACCCAGGTCATGCCGGTTGAGAAATTCCAGCTGCTGCCAGATCAGCAGCGAAGCCAGGATCAGAAAGACCGAAATGGTAAACTGAAAAACGACCAACCCTTTACGCAGGAACAGGGCCGACAGGCTGTTGACCAGCTGCCCCTTCAGCACCCGGATAGGACGGAAAGAGGACAGATACAGAGCCGGATAGACGCCGGCCAGCAACCCGGTAAACGTCGCCAGACCAATAATGTAGATAATGATCCCCGGATGTGCAAAAAGAGAAAGCTGACGCTGCGCTAACAGGTTAAAGGCAGGGAGCAACAAATACACCAGCAATAAGGCAAGACCCAGGGAGATCAGACTGATGAAGAGTGATTCGCCCAGGAATTGAGCTACCAGCGAGATTCGCAAAGCCCCCATTACCTTCCGGACACCGACTTCCTTCGCCCGGCGCTGGGAACGGGCCGTTGCCAGATTCATGAAGTTGACGCAGGCGATGACCAGCACAAACAGGGCGATACAGCCTAAGATATATAAATAGGATTTGCTGATGTTGACAGAGATATCCCTGTCATACGGCGATTCGGTATGCAGGTGGATATCCTTCACCGGTTGAAGGAACAACAGCCGCTCGGCCCCCGCGGCGGTGATATCGGCGCTGCCATGACGCCGGAGAAAGGGGTTCAGCTTTTGTGAAAAAGCCGCCACATCGGTCCCCTCTTTCAAACGGATATAGGTCAGAAAGGTATTATAGGTAGCCCAGTTGGTACGTTCTTTCAGCCAGGGCCGCAGGTCCTCATTGTCCATATTGAGCAGGAGATCGCCGTCGATATGCGATGGACCGACAGGACGAAAGACGCCTGTTATAGTAAAGGTGCAGGTCTGGAACGCACCTGTCCGGAATGTCCTTCCCATGGGATCAGCCTTGCCAAAAAGACGGGTGGCCAGATCCGCAGACACCACCGCCGTATTGGGCGCATTCATAGCCGTTTTAGGATCCCCCTGCAGCCACTGATACCGGAACAAGTCCAGGAAACCGCCATCGACAAAATACCCCTTTTTTTCATAGAACAACTTGTGATCTGCTCCATTCGTATAATCCAGGACAAGCGAGCCATTCTCAGTGGTAAGGAGCCGGGCGGCCTGCTCTACTTCAGGCATTTCCGCCTTTAGCCCCGCCGCTATCTGCGCATTGGAGCTGACGACAGCGCTCTGATCCACCTTACTTTTGAAGGATGTCCCTACCCGGTAAAGCCGGTCGATCCCGGCCTGTTGCTGATCATACGACGTCTCATGAAAGATAAAGAGCAGGATAAAAAGACAGACCGACAACCCCACCGCCAGCCCGACAATATTGATCAACGTATATCCCCTGTTGGCCGACAGATTACGCCAGGCCAGCCGGCAATAGCTTTTAAACATAGTGTTCGCTTTGCCCGACAGCTACAGAAACGGTGCCATCTTTATAAAAAAATGAGGCTCCGTTATTTATATATCGCATTAGAAACCAGCATGTCCGGTAGCGGACAGCAGTTGTCCGTTAACGATTCTTTTCCTTAATATTGTCCCTATGCAAAAAAAATGGCTCCCGCTGCTGCCCCATCTCATCGCTGTTGTCGTTTTCCTGTCGATCGCCGTTATCTACTGCAAACCCGCCCTCGAGCATAAGGTATTACAGCAGGCCGACGTAACCCAATGGAAGGCGATGGCTCAGAACTCCTTTCAGTACAAGGAAAAACACAACGTGTTTCCTCTTTGGACCCAGAGCATGTTCGGCGGGATGCCGGCTTACCAGATAGCCCTTGAAGGAAATGTCTTCACGCTGCAGGGGATCGCGCATGACCTGCTGACCCTCTGGCTGCCAAAGCTGCCAGCCTTCTTCTTCCTGGCCTGCATCTGCTTTTATTTTCTATCGCAGGTACTGCGGGTGAATCCATGGATCGGGGTGATTGGGGCGCTGACCTTTGCCTATGCTACCTATAATCCGACTGCCCTTGTCGCGGGTCATGACAGCAAGATGACGACCCTTGCCTACCTGCCGGCTTTTATCGGATCGATCCTGCTGATCTTCGAAAAGAAATATCTCACCGGTCTGGCTCTGACTGCCTTTTTCACCATGCTCTTCGTTGGAGCCAATCACCCCCAGATCATCTATTATGGAATGATCATTGTCGCTTTTATGAGCCTGGCCTATATCATCCGCTGGATAAATGCCAAGGATCTTCGTCACCTGGCAATAGCCGGTTCGCTGACCCTGCTCGCCGGCGTCATCGGCCTTCTCTGTAATGCTGTAGCTACTTTTACCACCTATGACTATGCGCCGGCCTCCAACCGCGGCGGCAGCGATCTGGCCGTAGCGGGCGGCATCGTCACAAAAAGCGGGCTTAGCCAGGAATATGCGTTTAACTACAGCACTTATAAGACCGAGTCCTTCGAGCTGCTGGTCCCAAAAATTTATGGGGGCGGCGGAGATGGAAGTGATATGATCGATAAGTCCAAAGCAGTAGAGGCCTTACAAAGCATGCCGCCACAATTGGGTCAGGCATTACAAAGAAACCTGCAGTTTTATTGGGGCGGGATCAACGAATTAGGAACGGGCGGCCCTGCTTATGCTGGCGCCATCGTCTGCTTCCTGGCCATTCTCGCCTTCTTTATACTGGACAACAAACACAAATGGTGGATACTCGCAGTCTGCATACTGAGTTTTCTGATGAGCTGGGGTGGTTATTTCCTGGACTTCAATGCCTTTTTGCTCAACCATCTGCCCGGTTACAACAAGTTCCGCGCGCCCAGCGTCATCCTCGTTATTCCCAATTTCCTGTTTTGTGTGCTGGCCATGTTAAGCCTTCAACAATTGCTGGTACTACCTGCCGCCGATAGAAAAGCCTTCTGGAAAAAATACAAAAAGGCGCTGTATTTTACTGGCGGCATTATGGTCATCCTGTTTTTACTGTATCTCAGTTTCGATTATACGACGGCCATGGATAAGGATTTGCAGAAAAGAGTTTCAGGCCAGCAACCCCAGATACGGGAATACGTCCACAATTTTCTTAGCGGGTTAAAGGAAGACCGGCAAAGCCTGTTTTTCGGCAGCCTGATCCGCTCTCTTCTTTTTACGGCAGCCGCTGCCATACTCGCCGGCCTTGCCATTAAAGGCAAATTAAAACCCATGCTGGCGATCGCAGTCGTCGGTGCACTCGCCTTTATCGACCTGATGGGGATGAATGTACAATACCTCAACTACGATAAATACCAGGAAGAAGATGAGGCGCAGGCCGTCTACACCCCTACCCCGTCCGACCAGGCCGTGCTTCGCGATCCCTCCTGGTTCCGCGTGCTGGACCTTCGGCAGGGCGGTCTTAATTCACTTACCTATGGCGCCCAGACCGCTTATTTCCATCACAGCATCGGCGGCTATCATCCGGCAAAACTCAGTATCTACAATGATCTCATCGACAACCAGCTAATTAAATTCCCCGACTGTATGCCGGTGCTCGACATGCTGAACACCAAATACATTTTTCAGCCGACACAGGATGGTCATGACTCGGTGATGCTAAATCCCGGGGCCCTCGGTCCCGCCTGGTTTATCCAAACAGTAAAATATGCCGCTACGCCAAAGGCTGTGATGGATGGGCTGACGGGTTTGGATACAAAGGATACCGCTATCCTTTTTACCAAAGACCAGGGGAAAGCGATCTATGACGCGGCGGCAGCAGGTGATACCATCACCTTGCAGAAAGGTGACAATGATGAGATGATTTATCAAAGCCAGACCAGCGGCAAAAGATTTGCCGTCTTTAGCGAAGTCTTCTATGACCGGGGCTGGCACGCTTACATCGATGATACTGAAACCGAAACCCCGATCATCCGAACCAACTATGTATTGCGCGGACTATCCGTTCCGGCAGGCAAACACACCCTACGATTCACCTTCCATCCGGCCTCCTTCTATACGGGAAAAACCCTTCAGATGCTGGCCGGACTGGTTTTACTGGCCCTGCTGATCGCCGCCGCAGCAACGGAATGGAGGGGCAAAAAAACTGGAAAACCGATTTAAGATTACTTTGTATAGTCCCCGCAAAGAGTTAAATCAGCAAACTAAAAATACTAATTATTTTATCTTAAAACTAAACACATTAGCATTCTAATGCGCAAAGATGTGCATAAGTATATTTTGTCCATTCCTCTCATTAGCAAATAGTTAATTTTTGAGCGCCAACCGATTACGGCCTGTTTTATTTACTCATTCATACCAAAAAACAACCTAATTTTGCACTACTTTTTAAGGCATTTATTACCCTGATCTATATGGCTATTTTAGTGTTTTTTCTTTGTCACTGGTTTCTGTCCCTATTTTCACAGACGTTTTTCCTGCACCGCTATGCTTCGCATAAGATGTTCAAAATGAACAAGTTTTGGGAGAGATTCTTTTACAGCCTCACCTTTGTTTCGCAGGGCTCCTCCTTTCTGAATCCCCGGGCCTATGCCATCCTTCACCGGATGCATCATGCCTATAGCGATACCGAGAAGGATCCCCATTCCCCCCACTTTTTTAAAGATGTTTGGTCCATGACGATGCAGACCAAGAACATATACATGGACTACCTGCTGCATAAGAAGGAACCCGAACCCGCCTTTCGGAGTAATTATCCGACCTGGCCCGTGGTAGACCGGATCAGTGACCTATGGGTGACCCGGATCGGTTTTGGTTTGTTGTACACTGCTTTCTATGTAATTTTCGCCACCCATTGGTGGATGTTCCTGTTGTTGCCGATCCATTTCTTCATGGGGCCGATCCACGGGGCGGCCGTCAATTGGTGCGGACACAAATATGGCTATTCCAATTATGACAACGATGATCACAGCAAGAATAGCCTGCCGCTCGACCTGCTGATGATGGGAGAGCTGTTCCAGAACAATCATCACAAAAGCCCCAATGACGCCAATTTTGCTAAAAAGTGGTTCGAGCTGGACCCTACCTGGCATATCATCCGGTTCTTACATGCCGTCCGCATCATCAAATTGAGAAAAATGTAGCTGGTGTCGAGGTTGCTGATAATTCTTTTCTTTCTGCTCATCTCGCTGCTGGGCGTCATTCGCGCCCCGGCCTATCCCCTGTGGATACTATCGGTCATCATTAACGGTATGCCCTGGCTATTCGCGCTTGCCACCCTCCTTTTGCTGCTATGGGGAATACGGGGTAATTATCCCAGGGCTTCTGCAATAACAGCTGGAATCGCATTTCTTCTCTTTCTTTCACCGATCATGAGAGCTTATGTTCTGGCCCGGGGATTGAACGGGAGATTCGATAAGGCCATGGGCACCACCTCCACTCCCCCTTTCCGCTGGACCCGGCTATTCTCCCTGCCGGACAGATCAGCCCCATCCCATCGCCTCATCTACGGCAATGCAGACAGGCTTCCGCTGACCCTGGATTTCTATCCGTCAAAAACAAGCGGCAGAAGACCCTGTATTATCGTCATACATGGCGGCTCCTGGAGCAGCGGCGACAGCCGGCAACTGCCCGAACTCAACCAACGACTGACAGAAGACGGATACGCCGTGGCAGCAATCAATTACCGGCTGGCACCCCGTTATCAATTCCCCCGGCAAACAGAGGACGTTTGCAGCGCGCTTCTTTATCTGAAACAACACGCGAACGAGCTTTCTATCGATACGACATCTTTTGTCCTGCTGGGTCGTTCCGCCGGCGCCCAGATAGCCCTGCTCGCAGCATATACAATGTCCGACCCGGCTATTAAAGGGGTCATCGACTTCTATGGACCCGCAGATATGGTTTGGGGTTATTCTCGCCCGGCTAATCCCCTGGTCATGGACTCCCGCAAAGTGATGGCAGATTACCTCGGCGGGTCATATGAAGCCGTCCCCCAACAGTACCTCAGCAGCTCGCCCATAGAATTTGTCAACAGCCACAGCGTACCGACCCTGCTCATCCATGGCCAACAGGACCCCCTCGTAGCCTACGAACATAGCGTAAGACTGGATAAAAAACTTACCGACAGCGGAGTCCGGCATTTTCTGCTGACACTGCCCTGGGCTACACATGGCTTCGACTTTATACTGAATGGGTCCGGCGGGCAGCTATCCACCTGGTGCATCCAACGTTTTTTACGAACAGTGATCCCAAATAAAAAGAATAAATAAGCTAGGGAGCCTTGTGCTCTTTGAAGCGGCTAAAGAACCCTAACGCAAGCAGACATAACACCATGCCACACACGCCGTTTAGACGCAGCCCCTGGTCATGCCCGGGATCTTTCCCATAAACCGTAAGGAAGGCAAACAACGCAATGCCCAGCGTCTGCCCCAGCTTTACGAAGAAATACTTTACGGCAAAGAACATTCCCTCTCGGTTCTCCCCCGTCTCGGTGGCGTCCTGCTGGGCGATCTCCGCAAGGATCGCATTCGGCAATATCCCCAATGAAGCAAGCGGGAAAGCGGCGCAGATCACCAGGGTATAGATCTGCACATGCGGCGAAGCCGGGAACCGGCCAAGGAAATAAATGGCGATGAATAAGATACTCAGCAGTCCGAAAGAGAACAATACAACCGGCTTCTTACCCCAGCGCAGCGCCAGCCAGTTGATCAAAGGATAAAAGACCAGCGATACCAGCACCATCGTCGCCATCAGCATACCTCCTTCCGATTCCGGCAGCCCCAGGAGTACGGTGACAAAGAACAAAAGACCGCTGGAAATGATGCTGAGGGCCATATAATAAGAAAAGTCGGAGATCAGGTAATATCTGAAGTTCGGATTGGCAAATGTTTGGCGGATAGCCGGCCAGATACGCAGGTTGGAAGGTTTGCCCGTGGCATATTTCTTTTCGTCGATAAAAAATACTGGAATAAGCAGGATCAGGGCCGCCAGGCCACAGATCCCGCCGATCGTTATCTGCAAGGCCTGCCCACGATCCGTAATATGAAAACTCCGCTGTACGAGATCTGCAAAATTATTGGCCAGCGCCGCGACGATGATCCCCAGTACAAAACCTACCTGCTGAAAAGAAGAGAGCCGCACTTTTTCAGCCGGGGTCTTCGCCATTTCAGGCAACAGTGCATTGTAAGGGATGATATAGGTCGTCGCCGCAATAAAGAAAAGGATCATGGTCAGCGCCAGCCACCAGCCATTGGAAGTAGTTGCCGCCTTCTCCCAGGGATGAAACGTAAGAAAACAAAAGACGGCGGCAGGCAGAGCAGCCAGTTTCATAAACGGGATACGCCGGCCCTTCGGATTCCTGCTCTTGTCGCTGAGCGAGGCTAAAAAAGGATCGAACAGAGCGTCCACCAAACGCCCCGAAGCCTCTATGACCGACAGGATATTGATCACACCCAGCAGCAACAGCTGAGGAACCAGCGGAGTCAGTCCCGCATTGGAAGGCGGAAGATAATAATAGGGCAGCATGACGATGATCGTGTTGCTCAGGATACTCCAGCCCATCATTCCGGCGGCATACGCAACTTGTCTGCTAAATGGTAGTTTTTTACCTGGCATGAGCAAATTTTATTTTCGCAGGATCTCAGGCGCGTCAATGAGTAAACTTCCCTCTGTGACGGGATGACCCGAAGCCAGAAAGGCCGGCCGGTCAGCCCAGACTCTTATTGTCAATTTTTCCGCTGCAGTACGGTTATTCGTCAACTCGAAGACCAACTGGCGCGTAAGGAATTCGGGCACCCAGGCGAAATAGGATGACGACATCCCATATTCGTCCCAGGAAGACTGAACCCCATATTTGTTGCGAACCTGATCTTCCGCAGTACGAATATAATCGATCGAAGTGATCCCGGGCTTGTAGTTCTGATCGATATAAGTCTTTATAGAACTGCATTCGTCAGCGGCCGGGCGCAGAAAAATAGTGCGGAAATTATTCAACGATGTCAGTACCAATAAACATCCTGCCACAGTCAGCAAGGTTGAGAGCAGTCGCAGCTTCCCAAGGCTCCTTACCAGGGTGATAAAAACCCAGAAGAATACAGCCATATCCAGCCCCAGCAGCGTTCGGTTAGAAGCATAATTCTCATGGATGACCATCGAAGGAAGATAGATCAGGACCAGACACCCAAAGATAAGAAGAGCGTAAACCACGAAAGCGCGTTTTTTAACAGCCCGGTAATTTAACCACAGACAACCAGCGACTATCAAGCCAAAACTTATCCGACCGGCCACACTGCGCTCGTATACGACGGCATTGAAGTACAAGGCCTGCGGAAATGTTTTGGCAAACAGGTAGGCCACTTTTTTGACCGGATTGTCCAACAACGCTGCCCGGTCCGTGACACTACTATGGAAGACCATCTGCATCATCCCTTTGACCAGCAAAAAGTAAATAAGGTATACGGCAAAATAAACAACCAGTGGTGCTAACATCTTCCGATCGAATTTTTGCCGGGCCACGATCTGCAAGAAAAAAGGGAGAAGATAACAGCCAAATCCATTCTGGTAAAAAAACAGGGAGGTCAGTCCGAATAACAAGGCCGGTAACCAGCCACGCCGGCCATACCGATATACAAAATAACCAGCCAGTAATCCGCAGGTATTGGCGATGAACAGCTCCATACAAGCCGCCCATTGTATAGAAATACTAAAAGGCAGACTACAGACCAGGAAAAGCACGGAAAAAAAAGGCAGCTGCGGAGGCAGTCCCTCATCCCTGGTCACCCGGGAAAACACAGAATACCAGACAGGCAGACAGATCAGCCAGCCAGCCAGGGAAAACAACCGCAGCAACTTCAGCTGACGGATCGTGTCGATATGACTATATAGAGATCGAAACAACCGATCAGTGAGAAAACGTCCCTGGGGTACGAACATCGCAAAGTCCGATCCCTTCCGGTAAAGCCACAATTGCAACACTTCGTCTGTATAAAAATAACTCGTGTAAAAAAGAGGTGAAAAGACAACGATCGGAATAAGCATCAAAAATCCAATCCTGAAATAGTCGTTTTTTTCCATGTAGTCATAAAAATATATAATTATTTAAAAGCCGCCCTAACTTTATACCATGAAAGCCATCCTGATCACAAAAAAAGGCGGTCCTGAAGTACTTGAGCTCCGCGAATTACCAACCCCGATACCTGCCGAAGGCGAAGTGCTTATCCGCGTAAAAGCAGCCGGCCTCAATCGCAGCGATATCTATTCCCGGAGCAGCAAGGCTTATGGCGGCGCAGATCCGGCGATCCCGGGTCTGGAAGTTTCAGGCACCATAGAAGCCTGCGGCCCGGGTCCGAACCGCTGGTCACCCGGCGACGAAGTTTGTGCACTGATCGCCGGCGGCGGATATGCACAGTACGTAACCGCGCCGGCAGGTCAATGTCTGCCCATACCACCCGGATGGACACTTGAAGAAGCGGCAGGATTTCCGGAAACCGTGTTCACAGTGTGGCTGAATGCCTTCCGTACCGGAAGATTACAAACCGGTGAGAACTTCCTTGTCCACGGCGGCAGCAGCGGCATCGGCACAACAGCTATACAGTTGGCTGTGAGTATGGGCATCCCTGTCTATACAACAGCCGGTACGGATGAGAAATGCCGCTGGTGCGAATCACTGGGAGCGACCAAGGCAATCAACTATAAAACACAGGATTTTGAAACAGAGCTGAAAGGCATAGACTTCGATGTCGTCCTGGACATGACAGGCGGCGACTATACTCTAAAAAATCTGCGTCTGTTGCGGGAAGAAGGCCGGCTGATCTATATCAGCACGATGCGGGGCAAGGATGCGCCCATCGACATCCGGGAAGTCATGGAGAAAAGACTGGTCATTACAGGTAGTATGCTAAAGCCAAGAGATGCCGCTTTCAAATCACAGCTGGCAGCAGATGTAGAAAAATTTGTCTGGCCGCTGATCACAAAAGGTGCGCTAAAACCTCATATCAATAAGATCCTGCCGCTTGAAAAAGCCGCAGAGGCCCAGCAGCTGATGGAAAGCAGCGAACATATGGGGAAGATCCTGTTACGCGTGAGTTAGTACAGTCGGTTCATGCCTGACTATAAACTTAACTGAATTGGCAATAAAACAAAGCTTATTCGCATCATGATGCAGCGCGCGTGCCTTTTCTGACATACCACCGTCAGCGACGGTAACCACCGGTCTCAGGATCACTTCATTAAAATATCCGCCGCCGTCGGCCGTCTCCACCATCGTACCTGTGGCCTCATCTTTATAACCCACGACCACTACTCCATTGACAGCGCAGAGATGCAGATACCACAGCATGTGACAGGAAGAAAGTGAACTAACCAACAATTCCTCGGGATTATAACGCTGCGGATTACCTCGAAAGGAAGGATCCGAAGAGCCCGGTATCTCCGGCTTGCCAGATGCGGATAAAACATGATCCCGGTCATAGCTCCTGTAATTGGCCGTGCCTTCACCGGTATTACCGGTCCATATAAGTTGGGTGGTGTAATGGTGTTCTTTTCTCATAGGATAAAGTTACTCCAAAGGCCTTATTTTTATGCCATGATTAAACATATCCTGTTGCTTCTGATCTCTATTATTTGCACAACGGCGAGCTTTTCACAATCTTTTACGATAGTTCCTTTAGGCGTAAAGGGAGGACTTGACGAAAGTAACCTGTCTGCCTATATGGTTGCGGCAAAAGGAACCAATGAGTATATCTGCCTGGATGCAGGGACATTATATAGCGGGATCCGGAAAGCAGTAGAGCTCGGAACCTTCCCGCCTCCGGCCAGCCTCATCCTGCGCAGCACCATCAAAGGGTATTTTATTTCACATCCGCACCTGGACCATTTAGCCGGACTTATCATCAATTCACCGGATGACAGCTCTAAAAACATTTATGGACTCCCTGCCTGTCTCAGTGTCCTGAAGGATAAGTATTTCTCCTGGCAGAGCTGGGCCAATTTTGCGGACGATGGCGAGAAACCACTGCTAAAGAAATATCATTATGTCACCTTGCAGCCGGAACAGGAGATCGCTGCCGACCAGACAACCCTTTATGTCAGGGCCTGGCCGCTAAGTCATGGTAAGCCCTATGAAAGCACGGCCTTTTTGGTTCGCAGCGGCGATAATTATCTTTTATACCTGGGTGATACTGGCTCAGACACGATCGAACAGTCCGATCGCCTCCACAGCCTATGGAAGGGAATAAGCCCGCTGGTAAGAGCAGGAAAGCTGAAAGCGATCTTTATAGAAACCTCTTTCCCCAACGAACAGCCTGATAAATTGCTCTTTGGACATCTCACCCCAAAGCTGCTGATGCAGGAAATGCAGGCCCTTGAAAAACTGGCCGGAACCGGCAGCCTGAAAGGACTGCCCATGGTCATCACCCACCAAAAACCCACCGGCAACCAGGAAGAAATCATCCGCCGGCAGCTGGAAACAAATAACCCCCTGCAGCTAAGGCTCGTTTTCCCGGAACAGGGTAAAAGACTTGATTTTTAATGGTCCCTTTCGGCGTAAGGTTAAAATATGGCTACACTTGGTTAATATCGAGCCAACCGACGCATAAAAAACATCGTTTTTTGAGGGATGAGGCCTTACTAATTTTTAACTTATCATTAGGCTTAGCAATTAATTAGTATGACCGGTCATTTTACACTTTTATTGGAAATAAAATCAGGTCGTAAAAAACTAAGTTTGCAAATGCACTTCTTAACCCTCGACCCAAGTCCCGCACGCTACACACTAAATACTGAGTTATGACAGAGAGAAAAACAAGCTCGACAAATTATCGCAACCAGTCTTTCCTGGAAGAAAAATGCAGCCTCAACGAGTTGCTCGACCTGGTGAGTAAAAGATGGTTCAGCGACGTCCTGTTCTGCATACAGGAAGGCAATAATCGTTTCAAGCTGATCAAGGATGACCTGAAGTATATCAGCGACACCATTCTTTCCGACCGGCTCAAGCTTCTTGAACGATATAGCCTGATCACCCGTACTGACTACGATGAGATTCCTCCAAAGGTTGAATATGCCCTCACGGAAAAAGGGGACGAACTGGCCGAACTGCTCGAAAAGATGTGCGAATTCAGCGACATCCTGATGGCCGAAGTCCTTACCCGTAGGGTCGTCAGCCAAAGTAAGGTCATCAGCCAAAGTAAGGTCGCCAGCTAAAGACAGCCCCCTGGGAAAGTCTTTTTTACACCCGCAGGAAAGTTTTCTTTTTGTAAAGAAAATAAAGGAATAGCCATTTCAATGCCAGGAAGCAAAAGACCATTGCCAGGGCATTCCATGGAGCGGCAATGATCTGCCCAACCCAGAAAAAGAAGCCGTCGGTCATGTATTTCCAGTTGATAAAATGCCCCGACAGATAAATGAGAATGGAGTTCATCCCGATGACTGAAAAGAAGGATGCCCATTTCCTATGGCCCAGCACATCGATAACATAATAGAAACCCGCCAGAAACAGAAGGCTGATCCCTCCTACATTTAAGACAAACGAACTGGTCCAGAGATTTTTATTTATCGGGAACACTGTATTCCAGATCAGGGCCAATACCAGCGAAATGACTCCGGCCAACGCAAGTCGCCCTGCTTTTCCCGAAGGAGACAGCGGACTGTTTTTTAATAGCTGGCCAGCCAGGATGCCCAGTAGTCCCGTACCGATGGCAGGGATCGTAGACATCAGCCCTTCAGGGTCATGGATACCCAGGTATAATTTCCCCGGTATTATCGACCGGTCGATATAGGAGGCAAAGTTTCCCTGCATGGTCAGGTCGCCACGCGGAAAACCGGGCGCAGAAGTAAAGGCTAACAGCAACCAATACCCGATAAGCAGACCGGCAAACCAGATAGCCTGTCCTCTTTGTTTTGTATAGAGATAAATAATGTTGGCAAACATATAGGCCAGCCCGATCCGGCCCAGCACACTGCAGAAACGAACCTCCGACAGAGGGTGGATCTTCAGCCCATTATTGTAAATGATACCGAGCAGGACCAGCGTAAGCCCCCGCCGGATAACCCTGAGCAGCAACTTCTGCCTGGGAGTTCCCTTTTCCAGCTCCCGGCCAACGGAATAAGGCGTGGCCACTCCGGCAATAAATAAAAATAAAGGAAAGATCAGGTCATAAAAATGAAAGCCATTCCAATCCGGGTGTTCAAACTGGTCGGATAAGGCTCTCCAGAAAGGAGAATTTGTGTTTTTGGCTATCACGTGAAAGATCTCTTCTCCCCCCATGATCCAGAACATATCAAAACCCCGCAGGGCATCCAGTGAATAAAGTCGTTGTGAAGACGTGGCTTGAGTTAAAGTTTTGGCTTGCGTCATAGAACATGAATATAGGAAAATGTCTACATTTATCTTATGGAAAGAAAAGAGTTCTTATCAAAAACCTTATTGGCTGGCGGCTCTCTCCTCGCCGGAGGAGCAGTCAGCGCCGCAGCAGCACCCAAAGCCGGCTCCCCCTTCCACCTCAATTATGGCATCCATGACGGTTTATTCAAGGCCCACGCCGGCCCCGAATTTACCGACCAGATCAAATTTGCCCATGAACAGGGATTCCGGGCAATAGAAGACAACGGCATGATGGATCGCTCCCCCGAACAGCAGGCCCGTATCGGGGACACCCTGCAACAATTAGGCATGGCGATGGGAGTTTTCGTGCTGAACTTTGACCACTGGCCGGTAAGCACATCCCTTTGCTCCGGTGACACAGCCTGGACGGAGAAATTTCTCAAAGCCTGCCGGGAATCAGTAGACGTAGCCCGGCGCTGCCATGGAAAATACATTACCGTTGTACCCGGCAACTATGACCACAAACTGGCCATGGGTTACCAGACTGCCAATGTCATCGATACCCTGCGCCGCGGCTGCGAGATCCTGGAGCCGCACGGACTCATCATGGTCCTGGAAGCGCTCAGCGACACACCCGAGCTTTTCCTTCGACACCCCGATCAGACCTATATGATCTGTGAGGCTGTCAACAGCCCCTCCTGCAAATACCTTTTCGATATGTATCACATGCAGCGGAATGAAGGAGACCTGATCCCCAACATCGACCGGGCCTATAAACATATCGCCTATTTCCAGATCGGAGACAATCCCGGACGAAAAGAACCAGGCACGGGAGAAATGAATTACCGGAATATCTTCAAACATATATACGAAAAAGGTTATAAAGGCGTGCTGGGCATGGAACATGGCATGGCGGGCACGGGAATTGAGGGTGAAACTGCGCTGATCAAAGCCTATCGCGATGCAGATAACTTTATGGCCTGACCGCAAACAAAAAGTAATACATCATCGTTAACCCTTCTCATGGCCCCTTCCAAATTCGCCGCTGTCCTGATCCTGGTTTCCCTTTTATCACTGCCCCTGCCAAGTCTGGCCCAGCCAAACAAAACCCTCGCCGACTCCATTAACAGCCTGGCTGTCCCCGCAAAGGGTCATGTCGGTACTTACTTACTGGATTTCGAAGCAGGCGACAGCTGTATGACCAACGGAACCGATCACTTTCCCATGCTCAGCGTTTTTAAATTCCCGCTGGCCCTCTATGTCCTCGACCAGGTCGATAAAGGAAAGCTGTCCCTCGAAACATCCATAGATATTCAAAAAAAGGAATGGCAGAAGCTCAATAGCCCCATGCTCAATAAATATCCGCAGGAGCACGTGAGCCTTACTATACGCGAAATACTGAAGGCAACCGTCAGCTCCAGCGACAACGTAGGCTGCGACCTGCTCTTCCGGCTGGTGGGCGGCACGAACGTAGTCAACAGCTATATTCACGGACTTGGCGTAAAGGACATCAACATCGCCTATACCGAAATGCAAATGGCCTCCGACTGGGATACACAATACCAGAACTGGTCCGCACCTCCTGCCATGGGGCATCTTTTATACTTATTCTATACAGAACGGCTGCTCAGCCGTCGCAGCAACGATCTGCTCCGGCAATTCATGACCGAGTCCACCTCGCCCCGCCGGATCCAGGGCAAGCTCCCCGCCGGCACAGCCGTCGCGCACAAGACAGGCACCTCCGATACCAATGCAGCCGGTATCACAGCCGCCACCAATGACGTCGGTTTTATTACCTTACCCAACGGACATCATCTTATTATCGTCGTGTATGTCGCCGATGCAAAAGCGGACGATGCCACCCGGTTGTCGGTCATAAATAACATAGCGCTGGCGGCGTATACGCACTACGCAGGAAATTAAATAGACACCCGGAGCCGTAGGACCCGCCACCTAATAATCGCGCAGCCCCAGGACCCGTCACCCAAAAAATTGCGCAGCCGCCCGGACTCTATCCCCGGTGGAGTCAGCAATTGTTCGACCGGACGCTTCAGGAATTTGAGGTCCCCAAAGACATCCGGCTGAACGAGCTCAGCTACGGACAGCAAAAAAGGCCGTGATCAGCTTTGCTTTTTCCACCAACCCTGGATTGTTGTTAATGGATGAGCCCACCAATGGGCTGGATATCCCCAGCAAGAGCCAGTTCCGGAAGGTTATCGCGGGCGCGCTGGATGGAGAAAATTGTATCCTCATCAGCACCCACCAGGTGAAAGACCTTGAGAACCTCATCGACCGGGTCACGGTACTGGACAACGGAAAGATTTTATTCAACCAGACCATGGACAGCATTTCGCGAAAACTGCAGTTCAGACTCTCCCATGATCCGCAGGAACTGCCCGCGGCATTGTACAGCGAATCCTCGTTAAAGGGAAATGCCCTGGTAACGCTGAATACGGAAGGCGGTGACGGACAGCCCGATCTGGAAATGTTATACAAAGCGGTCATCCATCAGCCCGGACGATTGAACGACATATTTACCAACCCCCAAAACCAATAAGCATGCAAGCCAACGTCAACTATGAATCAGGCAGACTTTACGAAGAGCCATGGGGAAGATGGTGGAAGCTGGTAAAGCTTTACTGGATAGAGAACAGCCGCCGGTATATTTTATCGCTGCTGGCTATCGGGGGATTGATGCTTGTCGTATTTGGTCTCAGCTTTATCTCAGATGCAGACCGCGCAATGACTTTCGGCACCCAGGCCTTCATCTATTTTGCAGGTGTTGTCCTATTTCTCTGTCCAGTCAGCGTATATTCTGGGTTCGGTGTATTTCACCCGGTATAATTTTATAAAAACAACCATCGCTTTGCTGTTGCTTGGTTTCACCGTTTTTCTGTTCTTTAACAATATCATCGGTAAAAGCCTTCCCGAGGGAATTGGCATGGAGGGTTTATTCCGCTGGGGTTTCATCGCCCCGACCACAAAAGTGCGGGGATGGGTATTACTGTCACCCGCTGTCGAAGTAATTTTACTCTTTCTCGTGAAATGGAGTTGGCCTTTTCTTTTGTGGCTCGCCACTTTTTTACGGTTAAGAGAAAAACAAGTTCAGGGATAAAACGATCATTATGCAGTTCAGGGAATCACAAGCCATTTATTTACAGATAGCGGATTATGTCTGCGAGAAGATCCTCCTGAAGGAGTGGCCATCCGACGGGCGCATCCTTTCTGTGAGGGAGCTGGCCGTGCAGCTGGAGGTCAATCCCAACACCGTCATGCGGGCATACGAGTTTTTGCAGCAGGAGAAGATCATCTATAACCAGCGGGGCATCGGTTTTTTCACCGAAACCGACGCCATCAAACAGGCCACGCGATACCGGCGATCTGTTTTTATCGAAAAAGACCTGCCCCAGGTGTACCGCAGCCTGTTCTTATTAGGCATTGAACCGGATGAGCTCAAACCCGGTTTCGAGAAATACAAAAAACAAAACTTCTCATAAACCATCACATGAAAAACAGCGATAAACTGCTTCTATCGATCATCATTGGATTTTTTGTCCTTTTTGGCATTGTCCATCTGACCCTCCACAGGCTTTATAAAACCGGACATGTGATCCGTGAAGGCGATCTTTTCGAAAGTTCGCCCGTTCGCAAGGAGATGCCGGCGCCGGGATATCTTACGGTAAGTAATGTATCTGCAGTACACCTGGTCGCATCGGACCATTTTGCAGTGGAATACAATGTCGAAAAAATAAAACCCGAAAAGGCGCTCCCACCATCTTTCTGGATGGAGCTATCGTGGACCTTAAGGGTTCTTTACTTCCAAACGGCCCGGATTGCCAATTGATTTTAACGGATTGTCAAACTACTATTGGCATGGGCTCTGATGCAGAAGAAGAAAACCCCGCTTATTTGGGCGCGCTGTCCATCAAGTCTTCAAAAGGTGTTATCAATTTTCGACCGGAAATGCATATCCGCGATCTGAAGCTTGCACTCGGCGACAGCACCGATGTCTACAGGCTTAGTTGTCAGGTCGGAAAGTTCCATATCCAGGCCGCAGACAATGCAGAAATTATCATCTCCGGCGAAAATATTCGTAAGCTGCTGGAGACAAATAAAGCGGAAAGCAAATAAAAAGCGAAGCCATGCCCGGCCATTTGATATTGGCCCCACGCATATCCGACATCAGGCGCGACAACAAGGCCAGCCTGCGTTCGTTGAACCGCCGCCACACCGCCTCCCCTTCACCCCAATTTTGGCGCTATCGAAGCGCCAGCAAACCCGTCACATCCAAAAAAATTTCAAAAAATTTGGTAGAATCAAAAAAGGTCGTAAATTTGTCTAACACTGTTACAAAAAGTAACGGAGATAGAAAATGGGAATCACAGATCGCAAATTAAGGCAAAAAGAAGAAGTCCGGGCTAGCATCCTGGACACGGCCTGGGAAATGGTCGTCACCGAAGGGTGGCACTCTTTTTCCATCCGCAAAGTTGCCGATGCCATCGAATATAGCGTCCCGGTCATCTATAGTCATTTTGAAAATAAAGACGCTATCTTGTTGGAATTCAACAGAAAGGGATTCCAGCTATTATCCGAAGCAATGGCAGAAGCCAAGAAGGGAAAGGAAGAGCCGGCAGAACAGATCAGGGCAATGGGCCGGGCTTACTGGGCCTTTGCCTTTAAAAACAAAGAGTACTACCAGCTGATGTTCGGCCTGGGAATACCTACCTGTGAAACAGTCAGCAAGATCCCGGCAATCCTCAGTTACAGCGAAGAGATCATCAGCAGCATCATCGCCATGGTCGAACCTGGCAAGAAACCATCCTTCGACCCCTTCCTGAAATATCAATCTTTCTGGTCCATGCTGCACGGACTCGTGTCCATCAACATGAGCGCGCTCGGTGGCCGGCCGGATACCGTGCAGAATGGCGGAGAACATGACGGACTACCGCTGCAGGTGCTGGAAGACGTGATGTGTAGTTTCATCCGGGGAATACAGGCCATGGAGACAGAAAGAAAAGACTAAACTTTTTTTTTGCCCAAAAGTATAACACTGTTATAATTAATACTCATAGTAGAATCCGTATCGTCCCTGGAAATATCTTTAATATAATTTAAAAAAAACTTTATGAGCCTTTTAGAATCACTGAATTGGCGCTACGCCGTCAAAAGAATGACAGGGGAAAAGATCCCTCAGCAAAAAGTCGATATTATCCTGGAAGCAGCACGTTTGGCTCCTACCGCCAGCGGCATCCAGCCTTTTAGTATCATCCAGGTCACAGACCGGAAATTATTGGAAAAGATCCAACCCGTCGCTTACAACCAACCGCAGATCACAGAAGCATCACACCTGTTGGTGTTCGCCGCCTGGGACAACGTGACACCTGAAAAGATCGATTATGTTTACAACCAGATCGTAGCAGAACGTAATCTCCCTGCCGATGCGCTGAATGGTTATACCGACAACCTCAAAGCCTCTTTCTCAGCACTAACCCAGGAACAGCGTTTCAATTGGGCAGCCCGCCAGGCCTATATCGGTTTCGGAGTAGCCATAGCCGCCGCCGCCAGTGAAAAGGTTGATGCCACCCCCATGGAAGGGTTTAAAAACGCCGAACTGGATCAGCTCCTCGAATTGCACAAACTCGGATTGCGCAGCACGAGTCTCCTTACACTTGGTGTCCGCGATACCGTCAATGACTGGCTGGCCAATCTCAAAAAAGTTCGCCGTCCAAAAGAAGAGTTCATCATCGAACTATAACACATATTCGGTTTTTTTTATCTATATCAATGTTCAAACAATAAATAAAAACGCACACAAACACACAACAAATATGAAAAAGATCACCGCTATCACAACAGCACTTTTACTTTTCGCAGGAGCTACCTTCGCCCAGGACTGGAACTGGGACAAGGCACATTCTCAGCTTACCTTCTCCATCGTTCACCTTGGCATCAACGACATTGGTGGATCATTCGGTACCGTTAGCGCAAAAGTCACTTCTGCCAAAGACGATTTTTCAGACGCGACGATAGAGCTGACAGCTGATGTCAGTTCCATCAATACCGGCAACGAACAACGCAACAATCACCTGAAGAGCCCCGACTTCTTCGACGCTGCCCAGTTCGGTACCCTGACTTTCAAAAGCACTTCCTTTAAGAAAGTAAGCGGCAAGAACTATAAATTAGCCGGCGACCTGACCTTCCATGGCGTAACAAAACCCGTAGTTCTGGACGTAGTTTACAACGGTACCATCGAAAACCCCCAGAGCAAAAAGCCCACTGCCGGTTTCAAGATAACCGGTAACATCAACCGTAAGGATTTCGGTATCGCTCCTTCCTTCCCATCAGCAGCAGTTAGCGATGACGTAAAGCTCATCGCCAATGCAGAAGTCGTGAAAGGATAATAAAGAATTAAGGGGCCCTGTCAGAAGGCAGGGCCCTAATTTGAAATCAACAGTTATATGAACAAGTTAATGTATCCCATCGCGGCCGTCCTCATCCTGACCGGCAGCGCATTCACCTTTATCGCAGGCCAAACCTGGCAGATCTCCGACGGTTATTCCATCGCCTTCTCCAGCGACGACGCCTCGGGTATCTTCAAGGGATTTAAAGGAACTGTGGCTTTTGATGAACAGAACCCGGCTGCATCGAAGTTCGATGTCACCATCGACGTGGCGACGATAAATACAGGCAACGGTCTGCAAAACAAACACGCAAAAAGCGACGAATGGTTTGATGTGGCAAAATATCCTCAGATCCATTTCACCTCTCAAAAGATCACCAAAGCCGGTAATAGCTACCAGGTGACAGGCGACCTGGAGATACACGGCGTGAAGAAAGCGACAACCATCCCATTTACCTTTAAAAAGACGGCAACAGGCGGAGCTTTCGCCGGCAACTTTACCGTGAATAGAAATGATTTCAAGCTCGGCAAGCCCGGCGGCGACGTGGGTGAGCAGATAAAGCTGGACATATCCGTGCCCGTGACCAAATAATCTTAAACATATGTTCAAAAAATCTTTACTACTTGGAATTGTATCCGGCCTGCTGGCCGGGATAGCTGGGGTCATTTATGCCCGTGTCTATCATTCCTCACTCGGGGCGGATTTTTCGAAAGTGGCCCCAACGGTCCGGATCATCGCATCAAGCCTTTTCGGCGGCGCACTGGCAGCCATCGGCTTCGCGCTGCTGAATAAGACCCTGAAGGAAAAAGGAGAGATAGTCTTCAACCTCCTCTTTGCCATTATCAGCTTTGTCACGCTTCTCGCTCCTTTTGCGGTAAAACTGCCGCTGGATCTGGAAGCACCCGAACTGTTCCCCGGCATGGTAATCCCCATGCACTTTTTCCCGGCTCTGGCCTGGTTCACACTGAAACCAATGTTCATAAAAGATAGATAGGCATTATTTTACCTGGCTTTATTTTAAAAAAACCCTCTGCGCCTCGAGCAGAGGGTTTTTTATTGGTGGCACAAGATTTTAGGTAGATATTTGTAATAACAGCACACTATGAATAAAAGAGTAATGATATTGGATGACGATCCGGACATCCTGCAGATCTGCTCCATCGTTCTGAAGAAAAAAGGTTTCGACGTGTCTACACTAAACACCTCCAACCAGGTCGTCGACCAGGTCAGGACCTATCAGCCCGATGTCATCCTCATGGATAACTGGATACCCGGCCCCGGTGGCATCGAAGCTACCCGTGCACTCAAGCTGTCCCCCGAAACACATGATATTCCCGTCATATTCTTCAGCGCCAATAGCAATGTCACCCAACTGGCCCGCGAAGCCCAGGCCGACTATTTCCTTCAAAAACCGTTTGATATCACCGAGCTCGAAGCTATCGTACAGATGGCTATAAATCAGGGGGTTAGTACAGAGATCTAAAACCGATCCAGAATTAAGTTCCGTTTTTTGATCGTTTTTCAGAATAAAATTTGCAATTTTACATTGCTACACTTTTTTTATTCTGTTAAACCGCTTCGCTATGTCCACAACAGCTAACACCAGCCTCGCCGCACCAGCAATAAAACTGACACCAAACCTGGGCATCAAAGCCCGCCGCGTCGAGTCCATCGATCTTTTAAGAGGTATCGTCATGATAATCATGGCCCTGGATCATGCCCGTGACTATTTCCACGGAGATGCCTATATCTTCGATCCGACAGACCTCACAAAAACAAGCGGCTTCCTTTTCTTCACCCGCTGGATCACCCATTTCTGCGCACCGATCTTTATGTTCCTCTCCGGAATATCCGCCCACCTTTATGGCTTGAAGAACGGCCGGAAGGCCCTCTCCTTCTTCCTGATGACCCGCGGTCTCTGGCTGATCTTTATCGAACTCACCATCGTCAGCATCGGCTGGACCTTTAATGTCCATTTTACAGTTTATATCCTGCAGGTGATATGGGCCTTTGGTGTCAGCATGCTCGTCCTATCCGCGCTGCTGGGTCTCAAAAGGAAAGTATTGCTGACCATCGCCCTCGTTCTCATCGCCGGCCACAACTTACTGGACAGTATCCACGTAGCCGGCAACGGCGGCGCCGCCATAACCTGGGCCTTCTTTCACGAACAACGTTTCTTTTCCTTCCCTCCCTATATGCTTGCAGTCGGTTATCCTATCCTGCCCTGGATCGGCCTTATCTGTCTCGGTTATTACCTGGGTCAGCTCTATTCCCCGGACCAGGACCCGACCAGACGCCAGAAGACCTTACGCCTCCTGGGCTGGTCGGCTATCGGTGTATTTATCCTGCTGCGCGCCTCCAACCTCTACGGAGATCCTGCTCCCTGGTCCGTTCAGCATAACACCGCCTTTACCGTTATGTCTTTTTTCAACGTCAGCAAGTACCCCCCTTCGCTGCTCTATGTCCTTATGACCATCGGACCAGCCCTGCTTTTCCTGTCTTTTACCGAAAAGCCGCTGAACGCCCTGACAAGAAAGCTGACCGTCTTCGGAAGAGTACCCATGTTCTACTATCTTGTCCATATCTATTTGCTGCATGCCCTTGCCGTCATTGGCGCTATGTTGTCCGGACACAAGGCGTCGGATATGACGGACCTGACTACCTGGGTCACCGCCAATACGCAATTAAAAGGTTATGGATTTAACCTGACCATTGTATATCTTGTATGGATAGGAACAATATTCCTCCTCTTTCCCCTCTGCAAGTGGTTTGATGCATACAAACGGGCTCATGCTGCACAAAAGAAATGGTTGAGCTACCTCTGAGCCAGATCTATTGCTGAACCAACCCGCGAATAAAGATGGAGAGTTCCTCGGCGGGAACGATGAAGTCCGGCCGCATCAGGGAGATGGCCTGCTGTGGCATATATGGCACATCCGCTGTCAGCGGGTCCTGTACAATGGACAGTCCACCGTGGTCCCGGATATAAGCCAACCCATCAGCCCCATCAGCGTTCCCACCCGAAAGCACCAGGCCGATCAACCCCGGTCCATAAACGTCTGACGCAGACCGGAACGTCACATCGATGCTGGGACGGCTGAAATGCACCCTTTCGGAATAGTCAAGGGAAAAACTATGGTCCTGTTCCAAAAGGACATGATAGTCCGCCGGACATATATATACGATCCCCGGTTTGAGGATGTCTTTTTCCTCTACCTCTTTAATTGTAAGTCCTGTCCGAACGGACAACAGTTCTTCCAGGCTGGACTCGAAAATGCCATTCCGATGCAGCACAACCAACACCGGGATAGGAAAATCAAAATCCTTTCCTGAGGTAGACAGCAGGGACAAGATAACCTGCAGGCTTCCCGCAGACCCCCCAATGACGATCAATTCATATCGCTTCATGTACCTTCCTCCATATCTTTTCCCTGTCGACCTGCCGGTATCTTTCGGCAATCGGTGAAAAACGTAGTGATTCCTTTGAGCCCAAAGCAAGGTAACCAAATTTTTCAAGGCTGTAGTCAAACAGCTTGAAGACCTTGGATTGCAGGTCCCGCTCAAAATAGATCAGTACGTTGCGGCATAGGATGAGCTGAAATTCATTAAAGGAGAAATCCGAAACGAGGTTGTGCGTAGAAAAGATCATTTTCCCCGTCAGCGCACTATCGAATTTTGCCAGGTGATAATTGGCCGTATAATAGGAGGAAAAATCCCTGACCCCGCCAGACTGAATATAGTTCTCAGAATATTTCTGCATCTGGCTGACAGGAAAGATGCCCTTACGAGCCTTTTCTATCACCAGCGGATTGATATCCGTCCCGTATAACAAAGATTTGTGAAGAAGACCCGCTTCCTTTAATAGAATGGCCATCGAATAGACCTCCTCGCCCGTAGAGCATCCCGCATGCCAGATGCGGATAAAAGGATAGGTCGCCAGCACCGGCAGAATAGTCGCACGCAAGGTGCGGTAGAAAGAAGGATCCCGTAGCATTTCGGTTACATTAACCGTTATCTCCTCGACGAATCGCCGGAAATACACGCTGTCGTTCTGAAGACGATAACGAAACTCCGCGAAACTGGGGAACTTGTCAAGCGTAAACAACCGCTGTACCCGTCGCTGTATGGAAGCTTTTGAGTATTCACTAAAGTCATAGCCATACCTCTGGTAGAGGTCGCTTAGCAACAGTTCTAATTCCTCATATTGAACAGGGTTGGTGTGCATAGCTACTTCTCATAAAGCCATATCCGCAGCAAAGATAAGAGTTGATCGATATCCACCGGCTTGGAAATATAATCGGAGGCTCCGGCCTGGATACATTTTTCCCGGTCGCCCGCCATGGCCTTGGCCGTAACGGCAATGATCGGCAAATGCCGGAGACGCGGGTTCTTCCGGATCCTGCTGATGGCTTCGAAACCATCCAGCTCCGGCATCATCATATCCATCAGGACAATATCGGTCCTTCCCTCCTCCGCCACCGCCAGGGCTTCCTTTCCATCCATAGCCGACAGCACTTTCATCTTGTGCTGCTCCAGCGCCTTGGTCAAAGAGAAGATATTCCGCACATCGTCATCGGCAACCAGCACCGTCTTGTTCTTCAGCACTTCATCGAGAGCGCCCAGCCGGCCGTAGTTGCCGTTGCTGATCTTATCCTGCCCCTCGCTGACAACATGCAGGAACAAGGAAACCTCATCCAGTACCCGCTGGTAGGAATGAGCCGTTTTTACCACGATAGAGTCGGCATATCGCCGCAACCTCGCCTCCTCGCCCTTCGAGATATTCATGCCCGTAAAGACGATGACCGGAATGTTCTCCAGGGCAGGGTTCTGCCGGATCATTTCCAGCGTATCCAGCTCTTCCTTCCCCGGCTCACGGCTAAGGATAACCCCATGTACCCCTTCCCTGGCCAGGACGTCGACGCTACCGCTGATAGTAGCCGCTATTTCCATATTTACGTTGTGGGTACTCAGGAAATAAGCAAGGGCCTGCGCATGCCGGGAATTATCTTCTACGATCAATACTTTTTTGGCGCTCCGGTGGAGGAAGTATTCTATTTTCTCAAAAGCGCTGTCCATGTTCTCAAAGACGGTCTGCTTGGACATAAAGTCAACAGCCCCCTTGAGCAGGCTTTCACTTTTCACCTCATAGGAAGACATGATATGTACAGGGATAGGACGCGTCTTTGGATTTTTCTTCAATTCTTCCATCACCTCCCAGCCATTCTTCACCGGCAGCTGGATATCCAGCAGGATCCCCATGGGCCGGTAACGGCGGGCCATCGCAATGCCCGCATCACCACTCACCGCTACGAGTCCCTTATAGCCTTTCTTACGGCTGAAGTCCAGCAGGGACTGCGCAAATAGCGTGTCATCCTCTACAATAAGCAGGACCTTATCCCCCGCCTGCAGGTTATTCCTGTCATCAGCGATCTCTTCCGGCACTTCCGACAGGGTGAAAAGCGGAGTATTCATCATGGAAGGAGAAGAAGCATCCACATGGGTAGCAACGGTAACAGGTGCCTCTTCAGCAGCCGCCATCTTGAACTGGGGAACCGAGACGGTAAACTCCGCGCCTTCCCCCGGCTTACTCTCCAGGCTGATCTCCCCGCCCAGTAATTTGGACAGCTCCCTGCTGATGGACAGCCCCAGACCCGTACCACCATATTTGCGACGCGTAGATCCATCCGCCTGCTGGAAAGCCTCAAAGATCAATTGATGTTTGTCTTCAGGGATCCCAATACCGGAGTCACGGACAGCAAAGTCAATAAAGTTTTTTTCGATGCGCGAAGCAGCGACCCGGAGCGTGACAGATCCTTTTTGCGTGAACTTGAACGCATTTGACAGCAGGTTCTTCAGGATCTGCTCCAACCGCATTTTATCGGTTTCCAACTGCACCGGCACACCCTCTTCCATAATGATTTGAAGATCGAGGTTTTTATCTTTTGCAATGGGTTCAAACAACATTCGCATGTCTTCCAGCAGATCCCTGACCGGCACTATGGTGTGTTCGAGAGGCAGCTTACCCGATTCTATCCGGGACAGATCGAGTATTTCATCGATCAGCAGCAACAGACCCTGACCGGAGTTCTGTATGACCCGGGCATATTCCACCTGCTCATCCCCAAGGTTTTTTCCATTGTTCTCGGCCAGCAGCCGCGACAGGAGCAGGATGGAATTCAACGGCGTCCGCAGCTCGTGCGACATATTGGCCATGAACTCGGACTTATATTTTGTCGTCAGCGCGAGCTCTTCGGCCTTTTTCTGGATATCGAGATTCCGGATCAGGACCAGCTGATTCTTTTCTTCCAACGTACGACTGCGCTCCTCCAGTTCCTGGTTGGTCTGCATCAGCTCCTCCTGTTGTACTTTCAGCTCCTCTTCCGAGACCTGCAGCTTTTCCGCCTGCACTTCCAGCTCGAGGTTGAGACTCTCCAACTCGGTGTGCTGGGATTGCAGCTCTTCCGTCTGCGCCTGTGTCTCTTCCAGTAGCTCCTGCAGTTTCAGCCGGCTTTCGATGCTGTGGATAGCAGTACCGATATTGTCCCCGATGTTTTTAAAGAATTCCAGATCCCGCTCGGTATAATATTCCAGCGATCCGAGCTCGATGACACCTCTGACCTTTCGCTCGTGGAAGAAAGGAAACGCTACAATGGTGCGCGGCCGGATATCTCCGCTGGCAAGACTGATGACCCATTCCCCGGGCGGAATATCCTTTAGCAGCATCCGCCGGCCGCTGGCAGCTACCTGTCCGACCAGCCCTTCACCGGATCTCAGCTGCTGGCGAAGACTGGAGGCCAGCGCATAGCTGCCGCTTAGTTGAAGCATTCCCGTGACAGGGTCCATTATATAAATGGCGCCGATCTTACTCCGGCTGTATTCTGTTACAAATTCAATGACATTGGTGACAAGGTTGCTCATGTCGATCTCCCCGATCATCTTATCGTTGAGACTGGCAATCCCCGTTTGCATCCACTCCTTATCGGACAAAAGCCCGAAAGAATATTCAAGGGATTCGGCCATCTTGTTCAGGGACCCGGAGAGAACACCCAAATTATCCTTTTGGTCCTCCGAAACGCGGGTCTGGTATTTGCCGGCCGAAATGTCCTCTGCGATTTCGCCGATAATGGTTATACGCCGCGAGATGTCCGCATCTTTTTCCTTCAGCTCCGCATAGAGTGCACTGCGCTCCAGGAAATCCTTGTGCACCCTGCTATAAAAGAATATAGTAATAAGGATAGAAAGAAGGGCGGCTACTATGATCAGGATGGGTGTATAGGTGGAGAAGGTGCGGACTTCTTCAAGTCGTATCGCCAGCAGTCGATGCTCTTCATCCTGAATACGCTGGACGATAGCACGCGCCTGGTCCATATATTGGCGGCCCTTTCTGACGTCATCCAGGTTAAAGATATTATCAGACTTTTTCTGGTCGATCGTTTGCTGCAGAAGGATCAGCCGGTTGGAGACATCATCCCTCAGCGCCTTTGCATTTGCCTGCTGGACGGGATTGTCGATCGTCATACCCTGGATCTTGTCGATGAGGCCCAGCGCCCTTTCGTTGGCTCCATTGTAGGGTCGAAGAAAAGCCGTGTCGCCCGTCAGCAGGTATCCCCGCTGGCCCGTTTCCGCATCCGTAAGGATGGTAAGAGTAGTGTTCACCTCATTGATCACCGAGTCAGTGTGATCTACCAATTTGGAGCTGTCAAGAAGATTGTGGATGCTGCTCCAGGAAGCCACTGAAGTGATGATCAGAATTAAAAGAGAAAGTCCAAACCCGATCTGGAGATTGCGCAGTAATCCGGGTCGAGAAACGATGTTCATGGTGGGGGTATCTTTTATTGCTATAATTTAACGGGAACAGAAAAATAGAACGAGGAGCCCTGACCCGGTTCGCTTTCCACGCCATACTCCCCTTCATGCCGGCGGATGATCTCCGCACAGATGTACAACCCGATGCCCAATCCCTGGAAACGATTGGCGGATTCTTCCACCCGGTAGAACTTGCTGAAAATATTGGTCTGATGATCTTTCCGGATGCCGATGCCAAAGTCCCGGACCCTGACAAACAGCTGCTCGTCCTCGCGTATATACGTATCGATCTGGATCTCCTTATTATCCGGGGAGTATTTGACGGCATTGGTCAGGTAGTTGATTATCACCTGTTCGATACGCGTCTCATCTCCATACAGCTCAACACTGGCCTCTCCTTTCCGGATGATCTTATATTCAGGATAGGTCTGCCTTATCATGTCGATGGCATTGGAAAGCATGTCGTCAAACCGGAAGAGCTTTTTATTGAACTTCAGCTTGCCGCTTTCTATCTTGGACAGATCGAGCAGGTCCACGATCAGGTCATCCAGCTTCCTTACTTGTACCAGCGCTCTCTCCACGTATAGTTTTGTCGGTTCGGCATCTTCGATACTCCGGTCCAGCAGCTGCATATAGGCTTTAATTGTCGTAAGCGGCGTCTTCAGCTCATGACTGGCAATGCTGATAAATTCGTCTTTCTTCCTTACCGCCTGCTTCTGATCTTCGATGTCGGTGAAAGTACCCACCCATTTTGTGATGGTATCGCCCTCCCGGATAGGGATGGCGCGCAGCAAGTGAAACCGGTATTCCTCCTCATCTGTCTTGCGCACCCGAACTTCCAACACCAGGGCCTGCCCCGATACCACGGTCTTTTCCCATTGTCGGACCAGGTCCGTATCGTCAGGATGCGTCAATGGGAATTGATTCTTGGAAGGCGCATATTTCAGCCATTGCTCGTTGACAAATTCTATTTTCCCATCAGCTCTTGTGGTAAACGCTATCTGGGGTATCGATTCGAGTATCGAATGCAACTCGCCCGCACGCTCTTGCAACTCGCCTTCCACTTTCTTTCGAAACTCGATCTCCGAGCGGAGACTGGCCTGGATCCGGTTGAGCTCCCGGTTCTGCTCGTACAAGCGGTAAAAGGTCTTCACCTTTAAGAGCAGGATATCCGGGTCGATGGGCTTTGTGATGTAATCCATGCCGCCGGAAGTATAACCCTTTGTAATAAACTTTTTATCGGTACTTGCCGCAGAAAGAAAAATGATCGGGATATCACGGGCCTTACTGTAACCGCTGATGGCCTCGGCAACTTCAAAGCCATCCATGCCGGGCATCTGTACGTCGAGAATGATCAATGCATATGAATGCCGGAGGATCTTCTTCAGAGCCTCTTCGCCGCTCAACGCCGTGTCGGTGGGAAAAGAGTGTAACTCCAGGATGGTCTTGAGCGAAAAGATGTTCTCAGCCTTGTCATCCACAATCAGTATCATACAGGAATTGTAATTACATAACCTGGTTGTCAGGATAAATATAAGGAGCAAATTTAAGCGATAAAGAGATTCATTATCAGGAAGTACTGTGGAAGTATTTCTACGATTTTTAGTAAAACCAACAACGTGCCAACTTTCTCCAACATCGCAGGCAAGCTCGCTTTCAGCCTAGATTCGCCTGATAGCGTGCTATTCAATGCAAATGTTTGTTGACGGGAGTTCATTCCGTGGTTTGGATTGATAATTGAACTTGTTATCTACATGCAACCTATCCTCAACCGATACAATCGCGCCAGAGTCCGCGTGCAGGAAAAAAAGAGCCAGTGGAAGTCTTTCTTCTACAATGCAGGCGACCTGGTGTCTTTTATGGCCCGCTTCTTCAAAGAGGTGGTCAAGCCTCCTTATGAATGGCGGGAGCTCTTTTATCAATGTTACCTCGTAGGTTATAAATCTACATTCCTCATTGGCCTGACAGGATTCATCATGGGAGCCGTGCTGACGATCCAGACCCGGCCCTCGATGGCTGCATTCGGCGCTATCGCCATGATCCCCGGAATGGTATCAGTCTCCGTCGTCAGAGAAATAGGGCCGGTCATTACTGCGATCATCTGTGCAGGTAAGATCGGTTCCCGGATGGGCGCCGAGCTGGGGTCCATGAAAGTGACCGAACAGATCGACGCCATGGAAGTATCCGCCATCAACCCTTTTCGATACCTGGTAGTCACAAGGACATTGGCCACGACGCTGATGGTTCCGCTGCTCGCCATCTTCGCCGACCTTATCGCTCTCTTCGGTGGTTATGTAGCAATGAATATTCACGATACCTCTTCGATGCAGCACTTCTTTGTAGCGGCTCTTGCTCATCTCGAATTTATCGACATCTTCCCCGCCATTATCAAGACCTTCTTTTTTGGCTGGGTCATCGGCATCATCGGCTGTTACAAAGGTTATCATGCCAAACGCGGGACTGAAAGTGTGGGGATAGCGGCGAATTCAGCCGTGGTAGCGGCTTCGCTGGCAGTCTTTATCATCGATATGTTAGCTGCTCAAATAACTGACCTGTTATAATCTGTTAAATGAATGAAGTGAAAGAAGAAATAAACGATAATAAAAAAGACTACCTCGTCGCTGCCCCGCACGAAGCCGAAGCACCCGCCGAAGAAGAAGGCCCTCCCCCAACCACGGAAGACCCCAATCTTCAACCGACGGAAGCAGAGCCGGTCAAGAGCGGCAAGGGAGAACCCATCATCACTATAAAAGGGGTCTTTAAATCCTTTAAGGACCACGATGTCCTCCGGGGCATAGATATGCATGTCTACAAGGGTGAGAACCTCGTCATCCTCGGTAAATCGGGTTCGGGGAAATCGGTGCTGATCAAATGCCTTGTGGGACTTGAGACACCCGATGTCGGCGAGATCAACATCTTCGAACAGGACATTTCCCGGCTCAGCTATGACGAACTCAACGCCATGCGCGTCCGCATCGGCTTTTTGTTCCAGAATGGCGCTCTTTATGATTCCATGACGGTCCGTGAGAACCTGGCCTTCCCCCTGCGTCAACACAAAAAGACCATGACCAAAGAAAAAAAGGACGCGGTCATCGCCGAGATGCTGGATAATGTTGGCCTCGCGGATTCCATCGACCAGTTGCCTTCCAAACTTTCCGGAGGCCAGAGCAAACGCATCGGTCTGGCCCGAACCCTCATCCTGCGACCGGAACTGATGCTTTATGATGAACCCACCACAGGACTGGATACCGGCACGGCCCGGGAGATCAGCGAACTCATCGTCAAGATGAAACAGAAATATAAGATCTCGTCGATAACCATAACCCATGATATGGCTTGCGCAAAACTCACCGCCGACCGCATCATCATGCTGAAGGAAGGCGCAGTATATGCCGAAGGCAGTTATGAAGAGCTGGAAAAGTCAGATGACGAATGGATAAAAACTTTCTTTTACTAACAGGCCTATGCCACAAATCTTTACAAAATGCCAAAAGAAAAAAACTATAAATGGAAACTGGGAGCCTTCTCCGTGGCAGCCCTGATAATAGCCGTTGCCGCCATCTATTACATCGGGAAGCAGAAGAATAAATTCGGTTCCGTGCTGCATGTCTATGCGCAGTTCAGCTCGGTCAGCGGCCTCAAGAACGGCAGTAATGTAAGACTTGGCGGCATCGACGTAGGCACGGTGGATGCCATCAGTCTCGTGACGGACACCACCGTACAGGTAGACATGATCATTCAGAAAAAGGTGCAGCGGTTTATAAAAAAAGATGCACGCGCCAGCATCAGCTCCGAAGGATTAATGGGTGATAAGGTCATCACCATAACGGCAGGCACACCCGGTCAGTCCGCGGTAGTCAATGGCGATTCCCTGCGAACAAATGCGCCGATCGAAACCGATGCCATCATGGCTAGTCTGAAGACCTCAGCCGACAATGCGGCCATCATCACGGGCAATCTGGCGGACATCTCATCCCGCATCACCAGAGGCCAGGGTGCGCTGGGCAAGCTGCTTCACGACACTAGTCTTTCCTCGAATATCAGCAGCACCATGCGGCACCTGAATACCAGTACGCAGAAGCTGGATCAGAACATGGAGGCGGCTCAGCACAATTTCCTCTTACGCGGCTTCTTCAAGAAGAAAGAAAGGGAAAAGAAGAAGAAGGAAGAAGCAGAAGCCAAAAAGAAACAGGAGGAACAGGACCAGAAACAAAAGTCAAAAGAATAATTGCCTATTCGGCCTTAAGACTCTGCACCGGGTTGGCAAGACCCGCCCTTATCGCCTGGAAACTGATGGTGAATAAAGTAATGCCCAATGTAGAAAAGAAGGTGATCACGAATACCACCCAGCTTATCGGCGTCCTGTAGGCAAAGTCCTGCAGCCACTTGTGCATGATCAGCCACGCTACGGGGCAGGCGATCACCATTGCGATAGCCACCAGTTTCAGGAAATCCTTCGACAAAAGCAGAACGATACCGGTAATGCTGGCGCCCAGCACCTTCCGGATGCCGATCTCCCGGATGCGCTGTTCCGCACTGAAGCTCGCAAGACCGAAAAGACCAAGACAGGAAATAAGTATCGCCATTATGGTAAAATAACGGATCATCGTAGACAGACGTTCCTCCGTCGCATAGTTCTTCTGAAAGTCTTCATCAAGAAAGGAATACTCAAAGGGTTCATTGGGATTTAACTTATGCCAGGCTGCGCCCAGGGCCGTCACCAGCGGACCGGGTTCGCCGGCACGGGCATGTACAAGAAGATAGGAATTGGAGCCTCCATTTAGCCGGAAAGCATAGGGAGTAATGGGCAGATGCAGGTCTTCAAAATGAAAATCTTTCACCACTCCCACGATCTCATTGGTATAGGTATTCTGCTGGAAATTGTTGTGCACCTTTTTACCGATAGCGGCCTCGGGTGACGCAAAACCAAGAGCTTTTACAGCGCTTTCATTCAGGACCATCCTGTCGGAGTCGGCAGGGAATTCCTTGCTGAAGAGCCGGCCTGCGACGGTCTGAAGCCCCAACGTCTTCATGTATTCGAAGTCGACATAATTCATACGCGCGCGTTTGGCATCCTGTGCAAACTGACCATCCGCGTAGATAAGGTTGTCGGAAGGGTTGACGATCCCCGGATAATAGACGGCAGCGCCGGCGCTGACCACCTGGACATTCCCCCTGAACTCGTTTTCGAGCGCACTGCACAATTCCTTGGCCGTGCTGCTCCGCAGAGGCACTACGATCTGGGAGTTCTTGTCAAAACCCAGATCCTTGTTTCGCAGATAGGCCATCTGGTCGTTGATGACAACGGAGGAAACGATCAGCGTGACCGATATGATAAACTGAAATACGACAAGCCCTTTACGCAGGGATATCGCCGCAAGCGAATTCGAGAACTTTCCCTTCAGCACTTTCGCAGGCTGAAAAGAAGACAGATAAAAGGCTGGATAAATACCAGCCAACAGCCCGGTAACGATAGCCAGCCCAAGAAATCCGGCCAGCAGAGGAAGCTGTCCCGGAAGCGACAAGGTCAATACGCGGTTGGTAACTTGACTGAACGCCGGCAGAAGGGCTACCGTAAAGCCCCAGGCCAAAAAGAAAGCAATGCCGCTCATAAGAATGGATTCCCCGAGGAACTGACCGATCAGCTTACTCTTTACGGCGCCCAACACCTTGCGGATGCCTACTTCGGCAGAGCGTTTGGCACTGCGGGCCGTAGCCAGGTTCATAAAATTGATACAGGCGATCAGCAGCGTAAAGATGGCAATGGAGCCAAGAATATAGAGATAGGTTTTACTGGCGGGCGGAGTAATATTACCGGGTATATCTGAGCGTAAATGTATGTCCCTGACAGGAACGAGAAATTGACGTTTTTCGAATCCCATTTCCTTCATCTGCTTGCCGGCATATTTGTCGAGAAAGGCAGGAAATTTGGCGTCCAGGCTGGCCGGATTGGTTCCTGGAGCAAGCCGAAGATAGGCCGTGAACATATTGTTGGTCAAAAAATCATTTTCCTGCCTGCGCATAAAGGCTTCCATGTCCCCACCCGCAAAACTCATGAAGAAACTGGCATCGATATGCGAGGGGCGGTCAACAGGACGAAAAACTCCTTTTATAACGAGATCATGATCGCCATTCGAACTGCTGCTGACATGAATGATCTTCCCTAATGCGGCGGCATGGCCAAAAAGCTTATGCGCTATCTCTTCCGAAACGACAATTGTCTTGGGTTCATCGAGGGCCGAAGCCGGAGTTCCTTCAATAAAATGATAGCTGAAGATCCGGAAGAACGAAGAGTCAGCCAGAAATCCTTTACTCTCAAAGAAAGATAAAGGCGCTGCGCCCGGAGCCCGGTATTGCAGCATGGTCTTATCTTCAAAAGTCGACAGCTGCATCAGGCGGGTGTATTGTCGCACCTCCGGAAATTCCTTTTTTACCGTAGACGCTATAGGTGCAGAAACAGCTGCCAGGGTAAAATCCTTATGGTTCATACTAAACGTCGTAGCCATCTGGTACACGTTCTTCACATCCGGCTGATAGCTGTCATAGCTGAACTCGTGGAGCAGGTAGATCGAAATGAGCATGCAACAGGTAAGACCGGCGGCAAGACCAAAGATATTAATAAAAGAAAATGTCTTACTCTTAAGGAGATTGCGCCAGGCAATCTTGAAATAATTGATCAGCATGGTTGAACTATTGAATGCTGATCGGCGTGCGAAAAAAATGCCAGCCGTACAAACGGCTGACATTCACCTATTTATCTCTAAGCCTCTCTTCAAAACTGTCCTGTTTCGATACACTAACTGTGCGAATTCACCCTCCCCATAAATGGATCGCTGATACTGTCTTCCCCTGTCTCGATCCGCCCGGCATATCTTTTCTCAAAATTCTCATGCCCCTTTGTCGTCACGCTGAAATCATACCAGCCTCTGCTATTTCCAAAAGGCAACATTACCGTGGCTGTATCGCCGGCGGCAATGGTTCTGCTCAGTTGGCCACCGCCGTAGGCATGATCGCTGATTTCGATTGTGGCGGTTTGCGATCCTGCATTTTTCAGGGATAACAGCCCATTGGTCGTTTTGTCGGCATATTGAAACTCCATGTCCACCATTGGGTCCGCCGCATTGCCCCGGAATTCACGGAAAAAACCGTTTGGACCATAAACGCAAAGATGGTAAGCCTCCCGATCAAACTCCTTCAACGGCCAGACATCGGTAAGACTATCGCCAGCCTTGACGCCGTAGGCCCAAGTGCGCACAGGATCAAAGCTGCCGGGCCGATCGCGATGGACATAAAGACCAGGAGCGTATACATTGAAGGGTGCGCCGGCCGTCCTGTCACCAAAGAATTGCCGGCTATTGGTGAAGACCACTTCAAATTGTTTCTTGTCGGCGCTGAGACGGCCTTCTACCATTAATTGATAAGGCAGGGCACAGGATGGACGGGTGCCTGGTTCCTGGTGAGTGCCATAAGGCGAAAGTTGCGGGTCCTTATTGAAAGCCGAGATCTCTTCCGGACTCAGCGATCTAAAGCTATCGGGTAATTTTTTAAACTGTGCTTTATGAATTCTTTCAAGGAAGGCTTCTTTGGGTACCGACTCCGGGTTAGGGATGGCTTCACCGTGCCAGGGCCGGAAGACAGAAGTAAGGTCTCCGCAGACCAGGCGCCTCCAGTCGGAGATATTGGGCTCAACGACAGTCTTACCCGTCTTATGGGAAAGGAATTTTTCTAGGAACTGTAGGGTCGAGGTATGATCGAAGACCTGTGAGTTGACCCAGCCGCCGCGGGTCCAGGGAGAGGCGATGACCAACGGTACGCGGAAGCCCAGGCCGATGCTATTCTCCCGGTCGAATTTCTCGGGAAAGCCATTCCGCTCCTTTTCCTGCTCGTGCGTTACAAAGTCCACACTGGTATCTATGCCGGCCGAGACCTTTCCGGTATCGGGGCGATGCGGATGCGGCGCGGTGAATGGAGCGACATGATCGAAATATCCGTCATTCTCATCATAGGCAAGGATGAAAATGGTCTTCTTCCAGACCTCAGGATTCTTCGTGAGGATGTCCAATACTTCAGAGACATACCAGGCGCCATACCAGGGTGCGCTGGGATGATCGGAAAAATTTTCCGGCGCAGACAGCCAGCTTACGGTCGGCAGCTTGCCGGACCTCACGTCCTCCCGGAACTGGTGCAGGACATCGCCTTTGGGCGCCTTCATGACACGTTCGGTGCCGTTATCAATGTATCTAAGCTCTTCCAGCTCATGATAATGGGGATCGCCCTTATTGGTGTCGAAGGCTTTTCGATGGATCGACTGCTCTAACGGAGACAGGCCCCCTAGCCCTCCACTCTGTGCCCCGGCAGTCGGCCCCGCCCCTCCCCCGCCCTGCGGCGCCGCCTTATTCGTTTCTTTTAAAAACTGCACATGCCGCTCGTGCAGCCTGATATTATACTGCGCAAAAAATTCCAGCGGATTGTCCTGAAAATTGGACAACCAGGGATCTTCTTCACCGCGAAAACCCGTATCAATGCTCATTTCGTTCTGATAACATTTCCACGGTATTCCCAAAGCTTCCAGCCGTTCCGGAAAAGTGGCCCACTTCAATGTGCCAAAATCCATGTCATCGTTCCAAACGTGCGCGCGGGAATTCTCGTGCTGCTGCTCGCGAACCGTGCCCGTCCAGAAATAAAGCCGGTTGGGATTAGTACCGGTTAGCGAAGAACAAAAGTTCTGATCGCACACCGTGAAGGCATCAGCAAGTGAATAATAAAAAGGCAGATCGGCACGGGTATGATAACCCATGGTAAGGGGCATGTGAGCATATTCGGGCTCGCTGTTCTGTTTGACATTGAGC